>Ga0118677_10006596_pt1 | contig 19555 bp, 6 predicted proteins | sample AliMusrvi5mmetaG_FD_86154 | JGI IMG/M metagenome (GOLD analysis project Ga0118677, IMG submission 86154)
CTTTTGTACCTAAAACCTCTTGTTCCCTTGTTTCATCCACGAGCCCGGTGGTCATTAGCTTCTGATCTCATTTTTCTTTAGATTCACTTGCATTGGACTTGATTTTGCTAACTGACTTACGTCCTTGAGCATCAATTTCCGTGGTGACTGTTTTGGTCTTGGCGCCCCTCTTAGTATCTATAGTTTTGGTAGTTGATCCAGTATCTGCATTTTTTCTTACGACAGTGATTTTGTTGCTACTGGGGTTGTCCTTTATCTTTTCCGTAGTCATCTTATCTGTGGATTCTGCATAAGTCTTTTCTGTCTTTCCCTGCATCGATGGCATGGTCATCTGATCTACCTTGACCTTGAATTGTTGCAATGTCATTTTATCATCACCATCGCCGATATCGTCTCTAGAGATATACTTGTCTTTATAGGAATAATAATTGGTCTTGGAATCGTAGGTAATAATGTTTTTGTCTGTTTCCGTATCTATATCCTTCGTCCAGGAAGCATATTGATCTTTCTGATCGGCTTGTATATAGTCTAATCCAGTAGTTCCCGCTGAGATATCTTTGGAATCAATTACAAATGTTAATGGGACCACTATCCCATCATCATTTTTGGTCGTCTTGTCAGTTCGTTCAGTGTTCTCATAGGCAATTGTTTTGTTGATCGCGTCTAAGTTTGTCTGTTCTTGTAAATCTAATTTGTCCTCTGTTGCCACATCTGTCTTTGCGGCTAACTTTGTGGCTAAGTCAGTGGCAGTGGTTTTTGCGTCAGCATCTGCTATCTTTTGTTGTGCTAGGAATGTGTCGTATTCACCCAAATAGCTGGTTAGCGCCTTATCTGTTGCATCACCATACATTCCATCCCAGTTCTCTGGGGTAGAAGACCCTCGTGCTCTATTAGCTGTTTCAAATGTAGTTTTGGCATCTCATGTCATACGATCATACAGAAACTTTTCTAATGCGCCGGTATTCTCCTTCGTAGGTTTCTCCAATGCTTTCTGTATTTCACTTTTTCCTGGTAGCGTAGTGTATAGTTTATTGGTTTCATTATTCCAATCCACCGAAGTTTGATCGGCTTCAGGTACTGTAGAACAGGTAAATGTCTTTCCATTATCAAAAGTAGCTGTAGTGGCTTCGGCCGTGACCAATGGTTTAAGTAAGGTGTGGAGATTTAAAAGGCCCACATCCTCTTTAAATTTCTGGACGTTTAAGGCATCATCCACTTCAGTATTGAGTTTGGTGATGTCCTCTGGTTTCAGCTTTTGGAGTTGTGTATCGAATTCTGTATCCAACCATGAGGAGATGTCATCCACATCTTCTGTTCATGCAGTCGTTGCCTTGTCCAGGACAGCATAGATCTTTTTCAGATTATTTGCAAAATCTGTTGCTGGATCTACGGTTTCCACCTTATTTACAGGCGTAGCGTCATCTTTGATAAGTTGTTCTCCTCCAGACATAATGATAGGATCATATGATAAAATTTATATATTCGCAAGCATATCATCTAATGCGACGATATCTTTCTGATCTTGCTGTAAAGATAAAGATTCCTGCCCCTTGATTGTCTCCAAGAAATTTGCAGCTTTCTGAAGCTTCTCAGTCTGCTCTTTATTATCCAGTTTTTTGATGGTTTCTCTGAAAGTATTGACCAGAAGATCGATAATGGTGTCATTCAAAGGATTAGTCTCTATGAGGATCTTCAGGCTATCGGCCATAGGCCAAGCGGTTTTGAGTGCATCCAGCATGCGGAGTACATAACTTTTTTTATCCATAATCGAGTACAAAAGATAAATACCTATCAATTATATTCAAAAAAATCCACCTGTCAAATTTTGGGGGATTTTTATTTGGGTGTATAGGAATTTCAAAAAAACGACCTTAAGCATTTTTTTGTCCGTGATATGGAAAGCTTGATGTGAAAATCAGAATTACACCTTGAATTTCTATGATTTCTTCAATTCTCTAAATAAGAAAAATAAGCCTAAACATTGTGTTTAAGCATGGATGACTGCCGTTGCTTATGATGAATCGAAATATTTTGGCTTATATCATGGGATGCTTATTTGATATTTATGAAAGAATCCTCAACAAGAACATTTTAGGACGTCCTTGCCCGTAAACATGTATATTCTTTCTCTGAAATTCTTTGCTATTCTAGGCATTTTTGGCTCATGATTGTAATATGCTTTGATGATTCTTAGATATCTTTTCTTGCAACGATTAGCGAATATTCAATAGTAGTAAATCATGTGAAAGTTTTGATTGGGGAGATGTTGTAGAAGAAGTCCCATGAATTCTAAGACGGGACATGTAATGTCCTTAACGAGCCTATCGCGTTTATCTGTATAGTTGAATGTGACATTTCCTCCATCATAATCGAGAATGCGAGATTGAGCAATAACTGGTCTTTTGATATAGCGTCAAACATAGCCGACTACCTCAATAAATGAGCAAGGCTTGGGAGGGAAATGAACATGCCAATTTGATTTTTCTCCACTAATTTTGCTGTGATAATTGAAGAAACTATTAAGAAATCAAATCTCTTGAGTGCAAGTATCTCAAGGGACATTTTTATATGTTCGAGCTTTGAGATTTTTTACAAGAAATGCTGTTCGTGAAGTGGCGATTCCTCTGTATGGAAGAAAAATATTATCTTTGAAATATCACTTTTTGTGAAAGGCTCAATTTGTTACTATAAGATGAGTGTGTGGATTTCGATTAAGCTTAGCTCAAAAAGTGTGGATAACAGCAAGTATTCATGGAGTAACCTTTTGATCTTTTAAGAAGTGCATGATAGCATTAGCTGCTGTATAGGGTAAAATATCGAGCGAATTGCGATGCCTCTTAAAGAATGAGCGGAGTTCTTCTGGTATAGTAAAGACAATATGCTTATATAGCAGTCACGATGGCCATCGGGAAATAAGCTTATTCATCCGGATATCGGATTGTGGCTGGGAACAAGAATTACAAAATCTAGATTTGCATGTGAATGGAATGTATTTAACTTCGCCACACTCATCACATTTGTAAGAGGTATATCAAAGATTATTAGATCAACAGTTAAGAATCTTTTGGACATTGTTGATTGAATTTTCCCTTATGAGCCCATTATTTTCTGTCAAAAAAATATTTCGATTGTTTTCGAATATGAATTTTATAGATATGAGTCAGGTGATAAGTTCCATGATTATGTGGTTGTTAGAGACTCATAATCTAAGGATTATCACCTTTTTTGCGAAAAGAAAAAAATAGTCCGCTATTTCTGCGGACTATTTGTTAGTTTATAATCTTTTAATTTTTTAATCTTTCAATCTTATTTCAAAGCTGATCTCATGAGCATGAGCATGACATATCCTCTGATCTCTTCCATGTTTGGCCTGCTGATGTTTGTGATGATCCCTGCCTTGTTGAGTGCTTGTAAATGTTTACTTGCTCGATTGATTGCATCAGCTGTATTGTATTTGTTACCATAGAGTAATCTAGATAGTATAGTAGCGAACTGAGCTCTCGTAATAGTGGCAGATGGAGCAAATGATGATTGAGTAGTTTTACCATCAGATGCTCGCCCCATCAATCATAGTTGGCATGCTGTCTTGATGTAGAATTGCATTTCTGCTGATTCATTTTTGATATCAGCAAATGTACATGCCAATGTCGTATCTGGTTTTTTGTTCAATACTTTGATAGCAAATTGTGTAATCATTTTAGCCATCTGATCTCTGATGATTTTACCATCCATATTTGCTTGTTGAATGGATGGTATTGTCGTAATCCCTTTGGTAAATGCTCGTTGATAGGCTTGAGTAAGCTCAGTAGAATATGGCGAATTAACTACATATCCCGTAGCACTTCAGTGAATCATTCATGTAGCAGTTGTAGGGCAAGGTCCACAGAGTTGATCGTAATAACTAGAAGTACAATCTCTTTGAGCAGGACATTGATCCTTTATCAGTGCTGTTCCTCCTGCTCCCGCTCAATTAGTAGCTCCTCAAGTATCAGATGGAGTATCTGATGTTATTTTAAAGAATGAGAAATGATCAGTAGTTATCTCTATTGTATGAGCATCTATTTTGGTCCCTGAAATATTTGCTCGAGTATCTCCATCGCTGGAAGTTTGGAAAGTAATGATATCTCCCAAAGTTTGATCAGTATGTGCTCTGATACGAATATCATGGGAAAAATCTAAGCTTGTCCCTGTGCAGGGAGAACCTATTTTAAACGCTTTAGTTGCACCAATAAATTGATCGGTAACATCTTGAGGTGCGAGTAAAATCTTTTCATCACAAGACGCACCTGTCTCGGTCACGATGGTATCCGCAGGTAAAAATGTTTCGACATTATCTCAGCGAATAACTATATTTTGTGGAATAGTATCGGTATTGAGGAAACTGATTGCACTTGTCCCTATAAGAGTATCATCAGGAAGGTCAGTGAATAATGATGTCGTATCATGTGTATATCCTTTCCAGAGAAACACCTGTCCAGCGAATTGAGTTAAATCGCTATTCGGAAGAAGAACAGGAGCAAAATTTACCCATGGGAACATATCTACGACTTGAGTATTATCCAGTCCATCTAATTCATTTACGTCTCACATGATGTTTGTAGTGAAGCGATATGTGTTCTCCGTATCAGTATTATAGTTTACCGTAATTACTCATGATGCAGTATCCAAGGTAGAAGCATAGATATTTAGCTGTCCTGTATAAGGAAGTATTTTGGTATTGAAGATAAAATTATCTTTGATAGTAATCTGTGGAATGATATTGGTTATGTCATCTTGTGTACAATCAGTACAATCAAATTTTAATAAGTAATTATGGGCATCATCAGCTCTGTCGCTAGGATTGAGTATATATCCTATTCTCTGATTGAGCAGTCCAGTTGGCCTCCAATGAGCTCCTCAATCTGTACTAATAGAGGTTGTGATTATTTTGTCAGTTGGAGTTGTAAGTGAGATATCCATGGTAGTCACGAGATAAGGAACCTCATCTGCATAGATAAATCAGGTCTCTGTCTGTCCTGTCACTCAGAAATCTTCTCAGCTAATATTCGTATATTGATTGTTCGCGAGCCTATGTGTAATGATACCATCGCCGTCGTTGATCTGACCATTATTTACTGATTCACTGTATATATTAGAGTACTCATATTTGATCGAATCGTTAGGATGCAGAAAGACAAAGACATTTTTGGAAGTTTCCTGGAGGGCAATATCTTGGAGTCACCATATTGTGTTAAATCAGGTATTAGCAATCATATCAATATAAACTTCTGATGGATAATTATTGTCTTGAACATTGTTTCTCATAATATTTGTATTTTCTGCTAATTCCGCCATACTATAAATATGTCCATCTTCACCGGTTCGATACACTCCACCATCAGCATCTAACATAGCTCGTCAACTATCTACATATATTTCCGGGACCACATGTCCATTAAGTTGTCGTAATCTAGCATCAAATCAAGCTAATTTTGCCAATTGCGCAAATGTCCCATTAATTTCCCCACACATCCCATTGAGTGAATTGAGGAAATAGACAGGATTTTGATAGTCATGAATGTTCCATACATTACCAAACACATACCATTGGGATCATTTCGAAGTATCTCCTATAGGATAATTAGCGGTGGTATCTTTTACAAATTGCCAGAGGGCGATAACTTTTTCTTGATCTGACATATCAGGCTGGATAATTCATGAGAGTATTTCGGCATTACTATAGGTGCCAGGATATGCTGGATTATTTGGTCGAAATGAAACTCACTGATCTGATGCATTGGTGTAGGAGATTGCTATCGGATGATTTTTAGTATCGGGATCGTTAGGTAGTTGTAATGTGCTAGGACTTGGTATTCAATCAACAGTTCTCTTTGGAAGTATTGTATCCAATGCTGTGGTATCTGACGTCGGATTTTGTGCTTGAGTCACGAGCATGATTTCTCCTCATGATCACGCAGATAATGTCCCGAGATCTCGAGTATACTTTGTCTTTTGTCCTCCTCCACATCCTGGTAATGTTGAAAGATCTATATCCTCCTTATCTGCGAAATCAGAAAACGACATTCATGCACTTTTTAGCAAACCAAAAAAGAATTCTCACACCATAGAAAATTGTCCGTTGTAAGGAGGTCAGAGGAAACTATCTCTGACGTCTACGTCTGGATAATTTAGGAGGGCTGTATACAAATCTGGAGCACCCGCCTCTTGCGCTCGTTGATTCATCACATCCATATATTCACCCGTTTCATTCAGAAATTGAGTATAACAGACATCTCCTGTTTCTCAATAAAGAACAGCATCCAATCCTGTCTCTATAGTAGTATAAGGAATGGTGGAGGAAAGAAATCACATCTCTGAAGGCATCTTGATAGTAATCTGTGTATGGTCAGAGTCAGTTGTTCCATTATTATTATAGCTTACACGATAACGAAGGATACTTCCGTCTGCAATGACGGGATCGATAATTTTGCTTGAGATGTTCAGTCAACCTAGGACAGGACAAAAGGGATTCCTAGTTGTCTGCCGCCCATCTCCATATGTTTCATCATTGAGAAATATGATAAGATCGCTACTCATAGATCAAGTATTTAGACAGTTATAATAAATGGAGGAAAATCATTCGTCTAAATTAGTAAGTGACATGATAGACTCTGAGAGTGTCGTAAGAATATTGTTATTTAAATTAATTATTTGTAAACTATTCATCCCAGAAAGATCAATGCTTGAGAACCAGTTGCTGCTTAAATCAAGTTGAGTTACGTGAGACAAACTAGAAAGATTGATACTAGAGAGTTCGTTATGGGTTAAATCAAGCCTTACTAAATTATTCAATCATGAAAGATCGACGTTGAAGATGTGATTATTGTATAATCTAATTTCGAACAATCCCGTAAATGCAGAAAAATCAGCTGATCAAGAGAGGTTATTTTCAGATAGTTCAATCTGAGATACATGGTTAGCATTACAAACTATCCCAGTCCATGATCCACAGATACTTCACGTATCTCACCAGTTGGAATGGTCAGTTCGATTGTCTCCATCAGTAGAATTATAGAGATTGAGCAAGGCGATACATTCAGATTCTGGGATCTCAGTGACCCCCGCACAGGTAGTTGCTGGATCTACGAAATTGGCACTAGCATGTCCTTGAAGAAGTGAAAACGTTCAGACGAATCCTGCAAGCAAGACGAACGTCTTGACGAGAGCAAATCCTGCAAACATTCAGCCTGCATATTTGTGTCCATGTCTACGTAAATGTTTCGCTAGATGTGATCTATGTTTCCCTACTTTACAAAAAAGAGTGCTCATGGTAATAGATATGATAGTAAAATAAATAGTATATAGAGTACATTATACTCAGATTTTTTTATTTGTCAAAAAGCTGATGAATAAAGTTTTCACTACAACCGACTAGCAAGTGCTATTGAATTATAAAAAAGAGCTCTTGCGAACTCTCTTTCATTAAAATATGTTTTATACTGATCTTACTTCATATTGAAAACCCTCTGCATCATGAGCATGACTCGACCTCTCATTTCATTTTGATAAGGAGTAGCTATATTAGTCATAATTCATGCAGCCTTCAATGCGGTTAAATGATTTGCGTAATACGTAGTTCCTCCATTATTTTCACTGCCTCGAAGGAGTCTAGAAAGGATTGTTCCAAACTGAGCTCTATCGACGGTTTGATCGGGATTGAAATTTTTATTCATGGTCACGCCATCATTTGCATATCCCATGAGTCACAATCTACAAGCAGCCATGGCATAATATTGAGCTTCTTTAGACAATGTTTGCATATCATTGAATGAGCAGTTCGCACCTGTAGAAACAGACTTACCAAGAATATTAATTGCAAAATTGCTGATCATCTTAGCCATATCTTTTCTGAGTAGTGGTCATTGTAAATTCGCTTGTTGGATCGTTGGCATAGTGGTGATATTATAACTATATGCTCGAAGATATGCAGCATTAAGCTCAGCCGAATAGGGGGAATTCGCTATGCTTGCAGTTAGTTTATTATTGGTGATAGAATCAATGAACGGAAGCTTATTCACAATTTTTTGTACGACAGAACATTTCCCGCAGAGCTGATCATAATAGCTATCACTGCAATCTCTGTTTGTTGGACATTGATCTTTGACTGATGTTCCTCATCCACCACCACCTCATCAATTATTTGTTCACACATTATTTGTTCATGTATCATTATTTACTGTTGATTGATAGGTGATAGTATCACTAATACTTAAATCAGTGATAGTATCATTATTGGCATCAAGTTGTGCATAGACAGTTTTAGGTCCATATCATTCTGAGAGTGTCCATGTCTTTGTGGTAGCGTAAGGTTCTCGAGCACTTCGTGTAATATTATTATTTGAAAATCTCATTTGAGTGGCTTCTGGTGAACTGGTAAGGTTCAATGTTACACTATTTGATGTTGTTGTAGCAGCATTATTGTTGATAGAAAATGATCAAGAGGTAAATATTTCTCATTCAGTCGGGATAGTTATAGCAAATTCAGTGAAATGATTTGTTGTGAAAGTAATATAAGGATCTCCATTATTGTTACTTATTATGACTGTTGTCGTTTGAGGATATCGAGAGACGCCGTTATCTTCTGAATAATAAACATGGACAACATCTCATACGGAAGCATCAGGGATAGGGACAGACAAGGTAGCCAGTCATCAAGTCATCCTAATAGCATCAGAACCTCAACCTACTTTAAACATCGTAATCACTTCTTCATTATTGATGCTGTTGATTGATCTGATTATAGGGACAGAGAGGATTCCATCATAGTTGGTAGTGTTGTCTAGTTCTTTGAATTGTGTATCTTCGGGGATAGAGACTTTGATATTATTGTTTTTTAGATTCAACGTGATAGGGATATTTCCATCGGTTTCATCCAGAGAAATAGGTGTCGTACCTATAAGATTCCCATCATCAAACGTATATCATTTGTTGATAAATGCAGTATTTACCGTATTCATATCATGTGAATTAGGGAGAGAAACAGTATCAGTATCACCATATAATATGGTGAGATATCAAGCAGCGGATCAGTTATAATTAGTAAAATCACCACCCACAATAATTTCACCATTGGCATTTATTTTTATACTGTTAATATTTCCATCGAATCAATTTACTTCATCAAAAGAAGTATCATCTGATCAATCGCTATGTAAACGTTGCATAAATTTTTTTGATATGCCATTTCTAACCTGTCTATCACACATAATAATTTTATCATCACTTTGTACAACCAAGGTAGGAATTATATTGTAGCTAGTATTGATAGGAGTAGGAGAAAAAGAGGTGTCTTTGGTTCAATCACTATTGAGACGGATAATCCCATTTGTAGAGGATTCCGTATATCCACCGACAATTATTTTTCCATTATTTTGTAGTCCCAAAGATAATATATCATAATAATCAATGGTTCGATTTCAGAATATGACATTATTAAATCAGGTATCTCTAGAACCATCACTATTGAGACGGAGAATTTTATTTGCAGCAACTGCTTTATATGACGAAAAAATTCATCATACCAAAAGTTTCCCATCTCATTGAAGCAGTATAACATGAACATTATCATCGAATCCATTTCAGATAGCAAAGGAATTGTCGATAGTTCAATCAGTATTGAGACGGATGATGCGGTTTGTGGATATTCATGTGTAACCTGTAAATTCGCCACCGGCGAGAATTTTCCCATCTCCTTGTACTGCTATATTATTTACCGTGCCATTAAATCAACTTCAAATATGGAATGAGGAGTCTATGGAACCATCAGCATTGAGACGAATAATGTGGTTGGCAGATATTGATTTATAACTAGTGAATGCACCACCGGCGAGAATTTTCCCATCTCCTTGTACTGCTATATTATTTACCGTGCCATTAAATCAACTGCCGATAGAGAATGAATTATCTCTGGAACCATCAACATTGAGACGGATAATACGGTTCGCAGATATTGATTTATAACTAGTGAATGCACCACCGGCGAGAATTTTCCCATCATTTTGTGTCATTACGATATCTACAGGACGATCAAAGCCATCTCATGGATCTGAAGATGAATATTTGGTTCAATCCATATGTAAAACAATTATATGATTCGCAGTATCTGAATTATATGTCAAAAAATTTCATCAAACCATAATTTTTCCATCGTCTTGTATGAGAAATGAAATATTAGGATCTCGAGTGGTTATAGCATAGTCGAATCAACTGCCGATAGAAAATGAATCATCTCTGGAACCATCGGCATTGAGACGAATAATTCTATTAGCTGTAACTGAATTATATGTCGTGAAGTTTCATCATACGAGTATTTTCCCATCATTTTGTTCCATGATTGATGTAGCTATGTCGTCAAATCAATCTCAATTATTGAATGAATCATCCTGTGTTCCATCAGTATTTAAACGGATTATTTTGTGTCTTGTGATATTCATCCCAGAAGCCCGAGTAAATCAAAAATTAGTTCGATAATTTTGATTCCAAGTATTTCAATTTGTTTCCCAAGAAGATGGATCCCAGGAATTCTGATCACTATATCGAGTATTTTGACTCCAAGTGAATCAATTGATAGATCGAGTGTTTTGATCCCACGTGTTTCATTCAGCTTCACAATCTGTCTGATTGTTATAATCATAATCACTACAGGTATAATGACTTTCACAACTCGTTTGATCTGGATAATAATTTCCATCGCTACAGTATCCAGCATTTTCGCATCCTGTTTGAGTAGTAATGCTAGGATCTTCAAGACAGGTATAATGACTTTCACATCCTGTTTGATTGTTGTCATAGAGTGCGTTGCTACACGTACCAGCACCTAAACAGCTTTGTTGGCTTGTAAAGCGATGATCACTACAGGTATAATGATTTTCACAATCTGCCTGATTGTTTATATATCCAGCTCCATCACAAGAGCCTGCACCTTCACAGTCTGTTTTATTACTATAGCTAGAATCACTACAGGTATAATGACTTTCACAGCTATTTTGATTACTATAACCACCATTGCTACAATATCCAGATCATTCACAACTTGATTGATCTATGTTGATTTCTCCATCTGCACAGGTAGAGCCATAATCCACGTGTTCAGTAAAATTCCCTGCTACCAATATTTTTCCGTCTTGTTGTATCGTGATAGCACTGATAGTTTCAAATCCATTATTATCGTTAAATTCAGTATCTTGAGTTCCATCAGTATGTAAGCGGACAATCCCATTTGTAGTGGCCCCATTATCATATGAGGAAAATGTTCCTGCAACGAGTATCTCACCATTCTGCTGTATTACTATATTGGTAACTATATTATTAAATCAATCTCAAATATGAAATGAGGTATCTTTCTGTCCATTAGTATTGAGACGAATAATTCCATTTGTAGCTGATCAATTATCATAATAGGAAAAGTTTCCACCGGCGAGAATTTTCCCATCGTTTTGTATCGTTATAATAATAACGGGATAATCAAATCCATTTCATATAACAAATGAAGTATCTATAGTCCCATCAGTATTCAGACGGATGATATGATTTGCAGATACTCACCTATAGCTGGTAAACACTCCTCATACGAGAATTTTCCCATCATTTTGTATCACTATACTATTTACATCATTATTAAATCAACTTCAAATATCAAAAGAAGAGTCCATAGTTCAATCAGTATTGAGACGGATAATGTGATGTATAGATATTCATTTATATGTAGAGAATGTTCACCCGAAAATAATTTTTCCATCATCCTGCGTTACCATCGATTTTACGGATCAATTGAATCCTATAGGCGTCCCAGTATCAAAACTCGGATCCATGCTCGCTTGATTAGCAAAAACATTCATGTATGGTAAGATGGTCATGACAGCCATAATAAATGTGAATGACTTCAGTAATTTTTTTTTCATGGATATATGCAAGAGGGTAAAATACAATCTGATATGAGTATACTCAGAAATATTTTTTTGTCAAATTTTCGTTAACGTTTGTAGAATGAATGATATAAGGTAATAACTAATAATTCAATAAGGAATACCATACAAAAAATGACCATGGTAGTCATAGTCATTTTACTGTCTCGTTACTGAGATAGAATATTTTTTACTGATACTATTGCTCAGTAGATCTCATGAGCATGAGCATGACATATCCTCTGATCTCTTCCATATTTGGAATGCTAATGTTTATAATAATTCCTGCTTTGTTCAATGCTTGTAAATGTTGAGTAGCCCAATCGTTGGGATTGGTAGCATTATATGTAGTGCCATAGAGTAATCTAGATAATACTGTTGCGAATTGGGCTCTCGTGACCGTAGTATTAGGATTGAATGATGATTGAGTACTCTTTCCATCAGCGGTTCGTCACATCAATCCCAGCTGACATGCTCTCTTGATGTAGAGTTGAGTTTCTGATGATTCAGTATTGGTATCAGCAAATGAACATGGTAACTGTTTGTTTGGTTTCTTGTCTAATACATTGATGGCAAATTCTGTAGCCATTTTAGCACAGTCTGCTCTTATGATATGTCAATTGATATTAGCCTGTTGTATGGTAGGGGCGGTGATAATCCCATTGGCAAAACTCCATTGGTATGCGAGATTCAGCTTTTCAGAATAAGGAGAATTTGTAATATTTCATCCAGCGCTTCCATGAGTATCGTTATTCGCAGTACAAACACCACAACGATGATCATAATAGCTAGGGGAACAATCCTTATTGTTAGGACATTTATCTTTGATCAATGAAATCCCAGGTCCACTAGAATGGAGATGGAATAGCGTGTTTGATATGTCAGTACAATACAAGTTACAATATCAGAACATGCCATTATTTCATCCATCATCACAGATTTCACCAGTTTCTATAATTCCATTTCCACAGACGGGAAGTATAGGATTATCGACTACACCATTACAAGTTATATTACAGTATCCTGTTAGTCAATTATTTCATCCATCATCACAGACTTCTCCTGTTTCGATACTACCGTTTCCACAGACGGGGGATGTAGGACTTACGATGAGAGCAGAACATTCATTGTTGCAATATCCAGTTAATCAATTATTTTCTCCATCATCACAGACTTCTCCTGAAGCGATGATCCCATCTCAGCACATAGGTGAAGTAGGCTGTAGTATCGTAGCAGAACAACTCTCGTTGCAGTATCAGGTCACTCCATTATTCAACCCATCATCACAATTTTCTCCGCTTTCAATGATTCAGTTTCCGCAGAAAACTTCTCCGGACAATCCTGGTATCCATAGATCGGTACTTTTGACAGCCCCTCCTACAGGCGATCCATTGCTATCTATTGGTGTTACTTCAAACGTGATAGTGGTATCTATGTCTTGAGGAGTGAGGGTGTATGTCTTTGCTGTCGCAGTATGGATTCTCTCTTTATTTCTATATCGTTGATAGGTGGAAGCGCCTTCGGGGGTCGCTACTAGTTTTTTAACGGTCGTATTCTTGCTATTGTCATCATCAACACATGCTAGATAAGGTGCATTGTTTTTATCGAAGGCAAAAATATTACATCTCAATTGATTATACGTGATGCTTACGTTTTCTCGATATATACCATTAAATCTTATCATAATTTGTGTAGTATTTCCCGCACCCAAATCTTCTTTATTGGTCAGATAAGGAGTTCATATATGATCTATCATCAGGTTAGCTTGCCCATCCATCTTCTGTGTGGATCAGAGAGTTTTCCGGCTTCCATCAACATATTTCATGACAGTTGTTAGGTTATCTGGAGTGTTATCTTGATGTCATTCAATATAAATATTACCGACAGCATCAAAACGTATTCATGGTCGTCCTCATTCAGGAAGGTGGATGGTGTTTGCACTTTCCCATGCATCATTTTGGAAGGCTCGAACATCAACGACATTAGCATTGTCATTGTCTTGATATGCTATATGAAGAATATTATTTTCATCGAAATAAAAAGATTTTACTTTCCCTATGTCAAATGATATAGTGCCTAGGGTTTGCCGCTCGCCATCAAATAACTTCATTACTGTATAGTCATACAACTGTGTGTCATTATCCCAGTGTCTATTGAGAATATAGGGAATATTATTCTTATCAAGAATGAATGTATATATTTCTCCCGAAAGTTCGTCTCCTACTGTAGTCCAAGATCAGGCATCAAGTCTAATAATTTTACTTGTATTTATTTGGGAGTCGTCATCAGCATAGATGATATCAGCAGCATAGAGAATATTATTTGTATCAAAGACAATTTGAGATATATCTCCACTGGCAAGCGTATCTCAGAATTGAGTTCGTGAATCTCCATCCAGTCTCATCATCATGGATGCAAAATGCTGTTGAGTATAAGGATCATCATAAGCTTTTACAGAGACATATGGCATATTATTTCTATCGAACACGAAAGGATTAACTGCATCAGATAATGGTAGTCCATCTATATTTACATCTTTCCATGAACTATCATTATCGATGAAGTCATAGCTACCGGTCAGTGTACTTCCCGTGGTGGGACTTCAGATAATTTGGACATTGCTTGCCCCTGCGACAAAGACTCCATCGCTTTGTATGGGAGTCCCTACAGATTCATGGGTATCGATCGGCGTTACTTCGAATGAAAGATTTTTCCCAGCATCTAATGAGGCCACATGGTAGGCAATCGATGTGGCTCACGAAATAGCCACACCATCTCTATACCGCTTATAGGTTGAGGTAGATCTAATGTCATTCTTTGGACGAACATCTAATCTCATGGCAGTAATTTTTCCGCCATTCCAGCTATCGCTGAATGCGACATATGGAACGGTCTTGTCTGCATTGAAAGTAAGCGAGAGCGCATATGATTGTCAGTAAGAGAATCGAGGATTGCCAACGGTTTGCCGAGTATCATCTATAAATTGCTTGATCACGACTGATCTAGGATGAAGATCATTTCGATCATCGGTATACGCAATATAAGGGACATTATCACTATCGAACGCGATACTATCTACAGAGGTGTGGAAAAACGAGTCACCGACAGTAATTCGATTTTTTCCCATAAGTTTCATAATATACGATATATAGGTACGTTTACTCAACATTTCTTTATAGGTGATATAAGGGATATTATTTGCATCCAATGCAAGAGAGACATTCCCTACTGATTGAGATGATACTTTTGGATCACCTACATTCTCTCGATTATCATCTATATATCTCATTACTCCGATTTCAGTGTTAGTCCCGTAAGCTATATAGGGAATCATTCTAGTACTATCAAATGCGAGAGATATTGTACCGATACTATCAGCAGAAAATCAAGCTTCACCTACAGTTTTCCATCCCCCCTTTATGAATTTCATGACCGTAGCTTTTCAATCGTTATTACCATCAACAAATGCTATGTATGGGGTATCGTTTGCGTCGAAAGCAAGGGAAATATTCGTAGCCAATGATGGTAATGTTCAAAAATCATCTGTATTAGCTCGCTTTCCATCTGAAAATTTCATGATTCTTGTGAGTCCATTGCCATTATCTCTATATTCATCATATACAACATAAGCAGTACCCTGTGAATCTAAGGCCATGCTTACCGTATTAGCCACCTGTGAAGAAAATCCAGCCTCTCCTATTTTTTCTCGAGATGCATTTATATAGGATCAGGTTACTGTCTGTCCCACACTCGGAATTCATACAATCTGGACTTCACTGGCGGTCGGTAGGGTACAAGAAGATGCACAGTATCCAGCTTCCCCGTTGTGCTTTCCATCATCACAAGTCTCTCATTTTTCAATAATTGAATTTCCACAAACGGCAGGCATCATACTATCACAAGTGAGGTTACATTGATTTGGGTTGCCATTTCACGTTCCGTCATCGCACACTTCTGAACCCACTATGACCCCATCCCCACAAATCATTTGTGTAGATCTCCAATCATTGCTTTTGACATCAATAAAATCTAAGAGTTGTGAACTGAGATTATGGTAATCTATAGAGTTATAATTTACATTTAATCATCGTCCATCTTGTAACGAGGTTAGATCAGTTAAATTCTCTGGTAATGATGTGAGCTGATTACCGTATGCTCATAAATATTGCAAATTAGAAAGTCCGTTGAAAATATTAGGATCAAGCGATGTGAGTTGGTTGTCGCCGAGATATAACTGATTCAAATTAGAGAGTCAACTAAAAATATTTGGATCTAGTGATGTGAGCTGATTACCGTAGAGATATAAAGATTGCAAACTAGAAAGTCAGTTGAAAATATTAGGATCTAGTGACGAAAGTTGATTATCGTAGAGATATAAATATTGCAAATTAGAAAGTCAGTTGAAAATATTAGGATCAAGTGACGAGAGTTGGTTGTCGCTGAGATATAAAGTCGTCAAGCTAGAAAGTCCGTTGAGAATATTTGGATCTAGTGACGAAAGTTGATTATCGTAGAGATATAAATAGTGCAAACTAGAAAGTCCGTTGAATGATCAGTTTTCTATGGTATTTATATGATTATCATTTAGATACAAATCTTGTAGGTTGGAGAGATTGCTTAGTTCGCTAGGGAGTATTCCTACAAGATTATTGCCTTGTAAATTAATCTGATTGATGGTGTTTTCATTACAAGATACTCCATATCGATTACCACATATCGTGTTACTCTGCAACCGATTGGTGCTTGTCGTCCATCATGATCCATTGGTATCTTCATACAGTGCGACCAACGCTTCACATTCTGCTTGAGGAATATCGGTATTCGAACAATCAAAGATTGGCGTCGTTTCTAGTTGACAACTTGCGTCGCAGCCATCGCCGATATCAGTATTTCCATCGTCACATTGTTCGCCTGTCTCTATGATCCCATTTCCACAGACTGACGCAGCATCATGTTCTATCTCACATACAGAACTACACCCATCTCCATCGTTAGTATTTCCATCATCACATGCTTCAGTATCTTCTACGACACCATTTCCACAGATAGCTGGAGTCTGTGCATCGCAGGTACTATTGCAATATCCATATATTCAATTATTTTCCCCATCGTCGCATTCTTCAATATCTTCTATGATGCCATTTCCACAAGTAGCTGGAGTCGGTCAATCACAGCTACTGTCACAATATCCTGCTTGTCCATTATTCGATCCATCATCACAAACTTCAGGGCCTTGTACAATCCCATTACCACAAACCATTTGTTCATAACAACTGTTGTCACAATATCCATATGTTCAATTGTTGTCTCCATCATCACAGGTTTCTGAGGATTCTATGACTCCATTTCAACAAAACATCTGGGTGGAGCTTCAATTCCCATATTGTGTGACATGTTTGGCATCTATAAAAGCCAGCAGTTGTGAACTAAATATACGATAATCTATACGATTATAACTTACATTTAGTCATTGCCCATTTAGTAATGAGGTGAGATTTATCATGTCTTCAGGCAGTGAAGTAAGTTGATTAAAATTGAGATGTAAGTATTGTAGAGCAGAAAGTCAGTCGAAGATATCCTGATCAAGAGAGGTGATCTGGTTAAAAGAGATGTCTAAATTTTTCAAATTCGAAAGTCAGTTGAAAATTGTGGGATCAAGGGAAGTGAGTCAATTATTATCAAGGTCTAAATATTGCAAATTAGAAAGTCAGTTGAAGATAGTCGAATCAAGAGAAGTGAGCTGGTTGTTTTGAATACGTAAATCTTCCAAATTAGAAAGTCAGTTGAAGATATCTGGATCAAGTGAGGTAAGATGATCAGAAGCAATGTTTAAAAGTTTTAAATCAGAAAGTCAGTTGAAAATATTAGAATCAAGTGAGACGAACCCATTAACAGAAATATCTAAATATTGCAAATTAGAAAGTCAGTTGAAGATATCTGGATCAAGTGAGGAAATCTTGTTTCTGTAAAAATATAACTCTTCTAGATTAGAAAGTCCATCAAAGATATCTGGATCAAGTGAGGTGATTTTATTGCTATTAAGGTCTAAATCTTTCAAATTCGAAAGTCAGTTGAAAATTGTTGGATCAAGGGAAGTGAGTCAATTATTATCAAGGTCTAAATATTGCAAATTTGAAAGTCAGTTGAAGATGGTTGGATCAAGAGAAGTGAGCTGGTTAGAACCTAGAGACAAACCATGTAAATTCGTATACTCAGCGAAGGTGTCTGGAGCGATGCTCGCAATATTTGTATTTGTAAGGTCACAATCTGTGGCGGTAGAGGAGCAATAATCTGCTATATTTCAGCTATCAAGTACAAAGCCACCACCTTGTGCGAAAATATTCCCTAAACTGAAAGCACTGAAAAATCCTGCAAGCAAGACGAATGCTTTGACGACAGCAAATCCTGCAAACATTCAACCTGCATATTTATGTCCGTGGATATGTAAATGTTTCGCAAGATGCGAAGCATGATTACTCGCCTTACTTAAAAAGTCCTTCATGGTCATGTCTATGATAGAATAAAAAATAATCGCTTTACCCTCTAATTATACTGAGAAAACTTTCCCTGTCAAATTTGGGAACATATAAATTATTTGATCCATCCACCAATCAAAATTACTACTTCATATTCCTTAAATGGAGTGCATGACAAGAGAATATATTTTCGATTACATGATAAAAAACCTCAAAGTAGTGTCTCGAGTTTTTCAAGAATATCTATTGGTGGTAGGATGCGTTGATGGTTTTAAAAACATATGGAAAAATAGAGGAGGAAAATATAATCAATAGAAAAAAATATGCTGACGTTATTTTTTGATCAGAATATCATTTTTTAAAGATATGTTTTATGACATTTTACTTTGCTTTTGGTTGCTATCGTTGATGATCTCCTGCTCCAAGAGTTCAATGACTTTTTTGATCTGCAGGGCATGAGGATCGTGTTCATCCATTTGTACAGCCAAGGATCATTTGAAGAAGAAAAGATGGGCGCAGAGGAACTGACGGATATCCTTCACATTATTTTTTGCCAGCGCTATCACTTGCTTTTCTGCTTCATACATGCTGGAATCGCTATTCTGCATATCCAATACCTCATGAAGAGCCGTATAGTAAAGATATTCTTTTGCAAAAACGTTGTCGGGGATAGAGAGTCATAAACTTTTTCTTTCATGGTAGGTAGCAGCCCCAAACTCTTTCAATGGTCTAGGTAATAAGGCGACGGATAAAATATTGAACAGCTGCTGAGGCAACTGTATGATCCCAGGGATGAATATGCCGATGGATTGCCTTCTTTCCAACATCCATGTAGGCGTATTATTTTCGAATGATTCTAAATCATCCAATGCTACAGGATAGGTCTTGAAGAGTTTTCAAGCGGTATAGTGCGGGGAAAGGACAAAAATATTCTCCATATTCATAGGTGTATTTATGAGAGAGTAAAACTATAATTATTTATAGATATTTTATATAATAAGTCAATATATTAAGACTTGACTTTATATAGTAAATATATATAAGATATAAAAAATAATACCTGATTTCCAGTCCAAAGTGCAACAAATTGTTATAAGTTGAGTTTAACACCGTAAAATGCTTCGTGCGCACATAAAT
>Ga0118677_10006599_pt1 | contig 19549 bp, 18 predicted proteins | sample AliMusrvi5mmetaG_FD_86154 | JGI IMG/M metagenome (GOLD analysis project Ga0118677, IMG submission 86154)
GCCAACCAGCGCTCCCCGTAAAATGGGTTTTTGTTTATCCCCTGTGCACGGACTTTATTGCCAGGCTCAACGGCTAGCAAAAGTGACTACCGAATATTTACTACGGGATTGCGGTTTCGGCGCTCCAGTTCCTTTTCGCCCTGAATCACTTTTCTTCTTCCGGCGCCAACGGTGTCTGAGGTGCTGCATTCTGCATTCAACATTCTGCATTCGCTTTGCCGGGCCGCTGTATGTTGGATGTTCGATGTTGGTTGTTTCTCCGTATGCCCATTCCTGCGCTCGTACCATGATCGTCCCCCATCGAATCCCAAAGGGATTTCGTCTCAAAGCCCAGGGTCGCGAGCAGCGAACTACCCTGGGTCGACTGCGCGAGAATCCGCATCTACCCCAACGGGGTTGTGGCCCCCGCGCGCTCAGTCCAAGGTCACAACCCCCGTGGGGTAGACCGACCACGCGAACGCGTTTCCCAGAGTAGCGCGCCGCGCGCAACTCTGGGCTGGAGGACGCAATCCCTTTGGGATTGGGGCGCGCGCGAAGCAGGACTGGGGTAGGCATGACAAGTCAGACTAACCAAGAATTGTCCTCAATCAGAAGGGGACGGTATCTCAGTCCCACACATACCGCTCATCCAATTCGATTTCATGCCGGCGAAGCAGCGCCCGAAGTTCGTCTTGAAAGCCCAGCTTGCGATGGTGCTCTTCTTGCCCGGCAATGTACTGCTTAACCTCCGCCAGCCTGGATTGGCTAACCGAGAAATCCGCACACCCGCCCTGCCACTGGAAATCTGCGTAGTCGGGCCCTTGCTCCTGGAGCCACAGATTGGATACTCGCTTTAATTCCTTGACCCCTTCGGCTTGAGCGATCGTGCGCCCGAAGCGACAGAGCAGGTGAACATGATCCTCTATGCCGCCCACCAGGATCGGCGGGCAATCCAAGTTCTTTGAAACGCTTCCCAGGCAGGCGTGCAACGCCTCTCGCCGACCCGCGTCCCGCAACAATGGCCGCCGGTGCTTGGTTGAGAATACCAGGTGAATGTAAACCGCCGATAGGGACTGTGGCATGCCTCGACAGAATGGCGGCAGGCCCCTTGGGGTGGCAACTTCTTTTGCCAGACCGGTGGCTACCCGCCTGACGCGTGCCATGTCCGAAACCGAAGCCGAACTGAACGACCGCGTCTATCGCATGTTCAATCTCACCGGGGACGAAATCAAACTGCTGCAAAGGGAGGTCGAACATTGAGAGCGGCCCGAGCCTGAAGGCTTGTCAAACAAGTTGGACGGGCCTAGAATTGAACCATGATCATCATCCGGTTTCCAGATGACAAAGCGAAGCGCCGCGCCCTGGGCTTCTTGCCCGGACGATTCTCCTTCAAGAGCTGGGCCACTGGCGAAATGATGGTGCCGGAGAATTCCCTCCCCTTTCTAGCCGTCGAAGGCATTCCTTTCAGTGTCGAGGGCCCAGCCAATTATGAGCGCCTTGCGCCGCTACGAGATCCTGCTGCCGTCGCGGTTTAACGACGGGCGACCCGTGCCGCCGGATTTGATTGCTGATACCCTGCAAGAGTTAGAGCAGGCTTTCGGCGCTGTTTCTTGCGAGACCCAGACAATCCAGGGTCTGTGGCACCATGAGGGCGAGCTCTACCGGGACAGCTTGGCCCGGGTGTTTGTTGACGTGGAAGACACGGCTGGGAACCGGCAATTCTTCGTAAAGCTCAAGGCCCGCCTCAAGAACAGGTTTCAGCAGAAGGACATTTGGCTGACGACTTACCCTATTGAGGTCATTTGACCAAGCCCTTGGGAACGGCGCGAAATGGATCATCAACCCCAACGGGGTTGAGGAGGCGCTCTGCTGGATACGATTCCGTTGGATTGGCACGAGCCAAACTGTCATAATCAGCCTTGTGGTTTAATGGCACTGACAACACGTGTTATGAAAGCTTACTTCTCAAGGATCCTACTTGTTCTGGCGACCGCCTGTTCGACTACCTCCGCTACCACCCGATATGTGGATCTCCATTGCCCGACGCCTACGCCCCCCTACACGAACTGGTCGACCGCCGCCACGACCATTCAGGATGCCGTAGACGCCGCCAAAGGGGCCGATCTCATCCTGGTTACTAACGGCGTTTATGCTTCCGGCGGCCGGTCGGTGCTCGGGATGAGCAACCGGGTAGCGGTCATCGGGGCGGGGATTATCCTCCAGAGCGTGAACGGGCCGGAGCAGACGATAATTCAAGGCTGTCAAGTGCCCGGCACGACTAATGGACCTGGCGCGGTCCGATGCGCTTATCTCGACGGCAAAATGGTGCTCTCCGGATTTACCCTGACCAATGGGGCGACGCTTGCTTCGGGTGACGAGTATAATCTAGAAAGCGGTGGCGGAATAAGGGCGCGCTCAGAATTGGTGGTGGTGACGAATTGCGTCATAACGGGCAATTCGGCCGCCTGGTACGGCGGCGGGGTGTACGGCTACGGCACGCTGAATAACTGCTTGTTGATCGGCAACTCGGCTTACATTGGAGGCGGGGCTGGGGCTACTACTAGTGGTGGCATTTGGCTGGTCAATTCGCGAGTGCAGGCCAACTCCGCTGGCTTGGGCGGCGGACTCTACAACGCGGACGCGCATGCCAGTGTCCTGACCGACAACTCGGCGGATCAGGGTGGCGGCGCGAGCGGCGGCCAACTGGTGCAGTGCACGGTGACCCGCAACCGTGCTAGAATCGGAGCCGGCACGGCGAGCAGCATGCTGGGCAACAGCATCGTGTACTTTAACTACGGTGTGAATTACTATTCCAGCACGTTTCGCTATTGCTGCACGTCCCCTCTGCCGGCGGGTGGGGCGGGGAACATTAGCGTTGATCCACAACTGGTCAGCACTTGGCGGTTGAGCGCATCTTCCCCGTGCCGTGGCGTGGGCTACAACAGTTACGCCATCCTGACGGATATGGATGGAGAGGCTTGGAGGCTTCCGCCGGCGATTGGTTGCGACGAATACAACGCAGGGGCAATCACCGGGGCCTTGAGCGTAGCAATTAGTGCTGCCTCCACCAACGTCGCGACCGGCTATGCTGTGGACTTTGCGACCGTCATTCAGGGACGCCCCTCCGCGAGCGTCTGGCGGTTCGGCGACGGCACGAGCGTGAGCAATAGGCCCTACCCCCAACACGCCTGGGCCGTTCCAGGCGATTATGTCGTCACCCTGACGGCCTTCAACGAGGATCACCCGGAGGGAACCGCCGCCTCGCTGACTATGCATGTCCAAACGACGCCGACGCATTTTGTGATGTTGGGCAGCACTAATCCAGTGGCGCCTTACGAGCGGTGGGAGACTGCTGCCGGGGATATCCAATCGGCCGTGGACGCCGCTAATGTGCCAGGGGCGATGGTGATCGTCGGCGACGGGGTTTATGACACCGGTGGCCGGGCTGTGGATGGCCTGATGACCAACCGCGTCGCGGTAACCAAACCGCTGGTCCTCCGGAGCGTCAGCGGGCCGGCGGCCACCTCGATTGTCGGCTACCAGGTTCCTGGAAGCACCAATGGTGATGGCGCGATCCGATGCGTTTATCTTGGCGAAAGCGCGATACTATCCGGGTTCACCCTCACCAACGGGGCGACGCGCACGAGCGGGGTCGTTGAACTTGAGCAGAAGGGCGGCGCCGTGTGGTGTCCTTCCATCTACGCGCTAGTGACGAACTGCGTGCTGACCCGCAATACGGCTTACCAGCGTGGCGGAGGAATATATGAAGGCACTCTGGACCATTGCACGCTGAGCGATAACTCCGCCAAGTGGGGAGGAGGAGCGTATGCCAGCCTGCTAACCGAGTGTGTTCTCACTGGCAACTCAGCCGGACCGTTGGGCGCCGGTGGTGGGGTGGCATTTGGAGTTCTAAACAACTGCACGCTGGTGGGCAATTTGGGCGGCGGCGGCGCCGCAGAGAGTTGGCTGAATAATTGTATTGCCTATTTCAACTCCGGTAACTACTCGGCTGGGACGCTGAACTTCTGTTGCACCACGCCCCTGCCCACGAGTGGCGTCGGCAATTTTACCAACGCGCCGCTCCTGGCGGATGTCGCGGCGCGGAACTTCCACCTCCAAACGAATTCGCCCTGCATCAATGGCGGTGCGAATAGCTACGTTGACACGGACATAGACCTCGAAGGCAACCCCCGAATCGCAGGCGGCACGGTGGATATTGGGGCTTACGAATTCGAGAAGCCGCTCTCGGTGATTTCCTACGCCTGGCTTCAGTCCTACGGCCTCCCTACGGACGGGACGGCCGATGCCCTTGATTCCGATTCCGACTGCATGAACACTTGGCAGGAATGGATTGCCGGCACGAACCCGACCAACTCGACTTCTGCGCTTCGCTTGCTCAGCCCAGTCGCCAATCTTCCGGCCGTCACGTTGACCTGGCAGAGCGTGACGAACCGAACCTATTGCCTCCAGCGTGCATTCGATTTGACTGGACCGGGAGGATTCATGTCAATCGCTTCGAATATCCCCGGTGGTTTGAGCACAACTTCGTTCACCAACGCCGACGCCTTTGGCCCCAGCCCAGCACTCTATCGCGTCCTGGTTCAACGGCCGTAGTCCTCGTGTCCTATTCCCCCTCGCGCATGGCCACAAGCGGCGTATGCGGATAGTGAAAGGGGCGGTCACTTGGGTAACATAATATTCGTGTTCTAATGCTATGAGTCCTGAGAAACCTGCTGCCATTAGTCTGCTTCTGGCCGCCAGTCTGCTGCTTGCCGGCTGTGGCCCCAATGACGGAACCTCTGCCAATACGTCAACACAAGCAAGTATCAGAGCAAGTGCTCACTCTTGACACTAATCCACCGTTGGCCTCCAGGCGGTACGCGGCGAGTATACCCGCCGCTTCGAGCCTGCCTACGCCCTCGCCGCCTCGCCAACACCCCGAAAAAGCAGAACTCAGGCTTCGCTCTTGTGTTGCGGCTGGGTGGTGGGTGGTTTAAGCACATGCCAATGACGCTGGACCAAGTACAGGCGGGCGCGCCAAAAAGCAAACTCCTATCAGTAATGGCCGCTGGCGTCCTGACTGCCTGCGCCGCCGCCGATGTGCCTAACTTCCCCACCTGGGCCTACCCCTGGGACCCGAATTACAAAGCCCCACCACCGAGCACTTCGCCTCAACATTTGCCGGGCTCGACTGCCGAATTTTCCCAGTCACAGGCCCGGGACCTTTTCTTTTCCCCCGACTGGCACCCCGACGACCATCCGCCCATGCCCGAGGTGGTCGCTCACGGACGGAAGCCCGACGTGCTCGCCTGCGGCTGCTGCCATCGCGCGGAAGGCCCCGGTGGGCCGGAAAATTGCAGCCTGGCTGGCCTCCCCGCGCCTTACATTGTGCAGCAGATTGCCGATAAGGCGCTGGTCAGGAACCCATCGGCGCGCGCCTCCTTGAAATGCCGGCGGATGTGGAGCAATTTGAACTGCGCGACTCACGCTCTCAATTCGTGGCGTTCGTGCCGCCAGGCACGCTGGCCTGGGGTGCGGACCTCGTCAAAGACGGCCGCGGGATCACCGTCCCCTGCGATCAATGCCACGGACCGGATCTGAAAGGCCTCGCCCTGGTGCCCGGTATCGTCGGCCGTTCACCCAGCTACATAGCGCGTCAGCTCTACGATTTCCAATCCGGCGCCCGCGCCGGCAAAGTCGGTCTGCTCATGAAACCCACGGTCCAAAACCTCACCCAAACCGACATAATCTCTCTCGCGGCCTACCTGGCCTCCCAATCACCTTGAACAGCGGATTGGGAAAAAACGGGTGGTGGGGCCGTCTTGCCCATGGAAGGGGTTCCACCATGGCTTCGTTCACTTCCTTCTTAGGGGAAACGAGCCAAGCTTTGCTCGGACATCTTTTCCCAAGCGGTGCTGCGCGTGCGCATCAGGCCAGAGTGCCTGATTCAAGCAAATGAAGACGAAGCTCCACCTGTTCACTGTCATTCATGCCGAGTACGCGAACCGTGGTCCTTCCAATGGGAGCCTGGGCTTGGGGCAAATGGCAATACCCGCAACGATCGTTTGCCCGCAGCCGAACCTGTTCTCGCGTCGCCGCGTCCATCAGGCGCGGCCAAGTGTCCCTAGCAGCCTGTTGAGATAATCGCCCGGTGAGGGCACCGGGCCTACACGACCTGCGATTTCTTGGGAATTCATGTAGGCCGCGTGCTCTCACGCGGCGCTCGAAGGGATATTTCAACAGGCTGCTGGCAGTTTGCGCGCTTTGGCTTGCAGGATGGCAATCAGATTACCTGCCCGGACGTAGGTCTCGTATTCACGCTTCTCCTCTGCCGTCAAAGTCCCTTCCGTGCAGCGGTCGGCCAAGTCGTCAATGCGCGCCTGGAGTTCCGGATCTGCGCGCACTTGGACGAGCCTGCGGGCGACCTCGGGGGTCAAGCAGTTGCTGACGGGCTCCAGCATTCGGTCGAGATAAGTTGCCGTTTCCACGCAAGAAGCTTCGTTCTAATAGGGAGCGCCGGCAAGTAGACAGTCAATCCATAGCATGGTTCATTTCTGGGTTGAAAACCAGCCAATGCCATGGGTTGACGCCTTTCGAGTAACACCGCGAACCCGGAGGCCTCTTGAGCCGAACCCTGTCGTAGGGGCTGCACGTCGTGGCGTTTTGCTTCGAGCGGCGGATATGCTAAGTATTATGTATTAGCCACCCGGTTGACATAGACACTCCCGGCTTATATATGCCGCAGCGGTTCAAGGGCACTTTCCGTTTCTCCGAGCCCGCCCCAAGTTCACCACGCGGGCACCGGACCTTCGAGACCCTGGCAACCCAGGAGATGGGGGCGGCGGTTCGCTGGTCGGCGGAGATCGATCCCGAGCGAATCGTGTTGCGGCCCAGGATTCAACCCGCTATTGCCGTCGTTGGCCTCGTAATCCTGCTTTTGATCAGCTTTGGCATGGCCTTCCTCTGGGTGACCTTGCAGGAGGATTCACTCAGCGAACCGGCCCCTGGCAAAGGGTCTGTGGGAGCCTTCGTCGTCGCTTTCGCCGCGGCACTGCTGCTGTGGCTGCTCCTCAATGGCCTGGCCGCTCGTCGAGCCAAGCGGAACAGGCGGCACTTTCGGCTTTCCGACGTCGTCAACGTAGAGGTGGCCGGGCGCGACGTGAGTTTCGCGGCGCTGGCTTCTTCTGGCGCAACCTATTTGATTTTTGGAGGTCAACTGCAGGCGGACAGTGCCCCGAGCCCCCAACTGGAGCGAGCGCGCGCAACTCTTATGAGTGTGTTGAAAGCCAGGCTCGGCGCCCTGGCCCTCACTCGCGGCCCCAGCCCGCTGGAGATCGGGGAGTGCGTTCTCGTTCAGTTCCGAGCCGCCAACGGCCAGCAAGCCGCCGCTATGGCGGAGTTGCTGCCAGGAAGCCGCGCCGTGGTCAGGGATCGGGAGCGAGAGGCCAGCGAAGGCGAAGAGCAGGACGCGGCGAAGTTCGCGCGCCGGCTGAAAGCGGCGACCCCACGAGTATGGGTGAACTGGTTGCTGATCGGCTTGAACGCAGCCGCGCTACTGGCAACGCTTGCGGACCGATCCGCCGGGTCAAGCTGGTTACTATGGGGAGCCAATTACGGACCGTTGACCACCTCCGGCCAATGGTGGCGACTGCTGACGGGCTGCTTTGTGCACGTAGACCTGGGCCTGGGCATCGTCATGATGTGTTTTTTGCTCCAGGCCGGCGGCCTGGTTGAGCGGCTGTTCGGCAGCCGCTTCTATTTTGCGCTTTACCTGGCCAGCGGAGTAGCGGGCAACCTGGTCTCGATTTGGGTAAACCCAGGGCGGTATTCGGCGGGAGCTTCGGCAGCCATCCTGGGCGTCGGCGGCGCCCTGGCGGCCTATTGGGCGCGCCGCTGTGAAAAGCTGCCTCCCAACGTCCTTGCGCCCTTCGGCCTGTCGGCTCTAATCCTCCTAAGCTGTTTTCTCAATGCCATGACGGACGATGGTCCAAGAGTACCCCTCTCAGGGTCCGTCGGAGGATTCCTGACCGGGCTGATCCTGGGCTGGGTAGCCGCACGGCCGCTGGATTTCGCCGAACGTGAGAACCTGGCTCTGCGCCGAGCCACGGCACTTGCCCTGGTGAGCGCTCTGTTGGTTAGCGGCTTGTTTCTAAAGGTCCTGGCCGCCCGGGTACCGAGCAGCGAAGCCGACGCAAACCGGGCCTTGGCGACGATGCGCCTGGCTCGACACGGCGATCCCGCAGCTCAATCCATGCTGGGCCTTCAGTTCGCGAATGGCCAAGGCTTGCCTAAGGATGTCCGGGCCGCCGCCGCCTGGTACCGCAGAGCCGCTCAGCAGGGCGACGTGAAAGCCCAGCGTGAACTCGGCCTGTTGTTAGCCGGGCATCCCTTCGGAATTCCCCACAACGACGTGGAGGCCTACCAATGGCTCACCGTGGCGGGCGATGACAACACAGAACTCGCTCTCCGCACTTTGCGCCCCATGATGAAGGAGGCGGATATCAGCAAGGCGCAAAAGCTCGCGGCGGAGTTCCGCACCCGCAAACAGTGAAAGTTCATGAAATAAAAGGAGTTCGACCACAGATCGGTTCCCTTCTTCTCAGGCGAAACGAGCCAAGTTATGGTCGGCCCCCCTTTCCCTTTTCCAGGGGGAGGCGCCAAAGAGCAAACTCCTGCTGTCAGTTCAGTCTGGGCAACACGCCCGCAGCCGAGTTAACGCCTGGCGATTTCCCGGCACAGCGCACCGAGGCGCTTGACGCCTTCGCGGATGCGTTCAGGGGCTGAGTTCGAGAAGTTTAGTCGAAAGTAGTTGCCACCGCCGTGGCTCGGGAAAAAGTCGCGGCCTGGCACAAAGGCGACCTTGTACTCGATGGCGCGTTGCAGGAGTTGAAGCGTGTCCAACTCTGCTGGTCCCGTGACCCACAGGAACATGCCGCCCTCAGGCTGCGTCCACGTATAGCCTGATGGCATCTCGTCCCGCAGCGCCGCATTCATGACGCCGAACCTCTCGCCGTAGGCACGGCGGATACGCTCGAGGTGAACCGGTTGGTCGTTCTGCACGAGATAGGCATACGCTACGCGCTGGTCAAAGCTCGATGTGTGCAGGTCCGCCGCCTGTTTCAATATGAGCATCCGCGAAAACACTTCCCCTGGCGCCACGACCCAACCAAGGCGCAGCCCAGGGGCGATAGTCTTTGAAAACGTGCTCGCGTAAACGACGCATCCCGCCTCGTCCCAATGACTCACAGGGAGCACCTCGGTGCCACGGTATCGGAGTTTTCCATACGGATCATCCTCGATAACGACCAGCCTGTGTTCGGCGGCGATGTGCGCGAGCTTTTTCCTGCGCACGGCCGTGAGCGTCACGCCGGTCGGATTCTGGAAGTTAGGAATCGTGTAGAGGAATTTCGGTTGGTGCTGCCGGATGAGTTCGGGCAGCGCCTCCGGGATGAGTCCTTCAGCGTCGGTCGGCACCACCACGAACCGTGCCTCTTGCGTCTGGAAGGCCTGCACCGCCGCGAGGTAAGTTGGATTCTCCGTGAGCACGACATCGCCCGGGTTGAGAAAGAGCCTGCCAGCCAGATCAAGCACCTGCTGCGAGCCGTTCGTCACGAGCACGTCGGCCGGCGACGCCGTGACGCCACGTTTCTTGGCCTCCTCCGCTATCCAGTCGCGTAATGGCCTGAAGCCTTCGCTCTCTCCGTACTGCAGCGCGGCAGGACCGTTCATATCCAACACTGAATCCGCCGCGCGTCGCACTGCCTCGACTGGGAAAAGCTCAGGCGCAGGCAATCCGCCGGCAAAAGAGATGATGTCAGGCTGAGACGTAACTTTCAGAATCTCACGGATCGTCGATGGCCGTAGCTGCCGCATGCGATTGGCAAAGAGAGCAGTGGAAACAGACATGTCGCAAGCAAACACACAACAACGCTGGGAGACAATTGTTATTCTACTGAACCGGAAAGGAGTCCATGAGAATGCCCTCTTTCCGCCAGACGCTGTTCGCCCCGCGGATACCTTGCTTCCTGCTGACCCGCCGGCTGCCATCAGGGGTCAGCATGCTCCATTTCTGCGCTGAGAAACCAGCCCCATGCTATGGGTTGACCGGAAATGCAGTGATGCACGTCACGCTATTCGTGGCCAGAAGTGAACCACGCACGGCGCGCATAGCGCCGGTTTCAATCTCCTTCCACGCATCCCGAGCCCGCAAACCGGAGCTGATCGACCCCCTCCCGCCGGCTGGAGGTACTCTCGCTTCATTGCGCATTTGAAGGGGGTGTGGGCGATTCGGCGATGCAGTACAGGAAGTGTTCACCGCGAAGGTAGATCTCACGATCCACGGCGGCCGGGGAGGCGCTGAAGGAGTCTTCAAGGTGGTTGACCGCCAGGGCGGCGTTTTTCCGGTCATGGCGCAAGACAACGGTGGTCCCATCGCGACCCGTGACGTAGATGTGGCCGGCGGCACCGATGGGCGATGAAAAGATGAAATCGTTGATGCCATCAAGCCGGAGCGGCTCGCCTCGTGGTTTACCGGTGGCGGGGTCGAACCGCGAGAGAACGTTCTGATTGTGCCGCAGGACATAGAGAGTGTCGTCATAAAGCAGCGGCGACGAAACGTAAGGCGACAACCGATTGAGTTTCCACACGACATGGTCCGTGCCGGTGAGATCCCCTTTGGCGCCGGCGAGTCGGATGGCGAGCATTGCCTGTGAATAATAACTGTTCCCTGATATAACCAAGCCGTCGTAGTAGACCGGCGAAGAAACGACGTTGTCCGTGAGGCCGGCACATTCCCAAAGTTGGGACCCAGTGGCCAGATCATACCCGCGCACACGTTTCGTCGCGCTGACAATCACCTGGGGCTTGCCTTCATGTTCGACGATGAGCGGAGTGGACCAGGACGTCTTTTCATCGCGAGCAACCTTCCAGAGGATTTGCCCAGTGTGTTTGTTAAAGGCGTAAAGGAACGACTCGCTCTCATCATCCCAGCAAACGATGAGATTATCTCCATGAAGCACGGGCGAACTGCCCTCACCGTGGGCGTGGAGGGTATGCATCCGGCCAAGGTCTTTCTGCCATGTCACTTCGCCATGGAGATCGAGGCAATAGAGGCCGCGAGAACCGAAGAAGGCGTAAAGCCGTTCCCCGTCGGTGACGGGCGAATTGGATGCAAGGCTGCCGCTTACATGCCCGCCCTCGTGGGGCCACTCTTCGCGCAGGATTTTCGACCACAATATATTTCCATCGCGACGGCTGACCGCCACCGCCAGAAATTGGTGGCGATGGGTGACAGGGACGCTGTCATGAACGCCCGGGGCATCATCGAAGACCGGTTTCTGCGCGTCGCCCACAGGCGCTGCGGACAGGACGTAAACCGAATTGCCGAAAACGATAGGTGAAGAATGTCCTTTGCCCGGCAGAGCGATTTTCCATCGGATATTGTTGGTTTCGCTCCAGTGGATGGGCGGATTTGCGCGCGGCGCGACGCCGTTCGCCAACGGTCCGCGCCACTGCGGCCAACTACCTGGGGTGGCGGCACAACCGCCATCCCCCGATTGATCGCTCAGGGCAGAAAACGTGGTCAGACAAGCGAGGACCAGGAGCAGGTGCAAAGGACGGGTCATACTGACACATTTTGTACCTCGTGATGTGGATTCTGTCAAAGAGGCGGCTAATGGCCGCACGACCGGATTCTTCGATTAGCAGTTAAGACCCTGTTTGAAAACTCGGTTTGGTGTCCCGCCTTTAGGCGGCGCGGCGCAGAAACCGCCTAAAGGCGGGACTCCAAACCTGCTGCGACGGGTCTCAATGGTCTTTTTCAACCAGGCCCTAAGCTGCGAGCGCAAGGCAGTAGTTGACCGCTGGGCTCTCAGGCTTGCGATTTTTGCTTCCTGCTTTCCTGATTTCAGTTTTTCAGCCCGGCCCCCGCACCCGCGCCGCTGAAACATTGAACTTGAAGCGCACTTTCTCAGCGGCCTCGTCAACCAGGCCTTCGCCCCAGTATGAACATTCCTGCGCCACCATACCGTCTGGCAGGATCCACCGCCCGGACCGCCCCCGCGCGGCCTGCCGGGGCGCTCCCGTGTCGGCCGGGAAGGGGATTACGGGAGCCGTGCCGGCAATCGGAAATGAGCCAGGCCGTGGCACACCACCAGGAGCGTCAGTCGTCCTTGGGCGAGCACAACATATGGTGTTATTTTTGGCGTTTCTAGCCTAAAGGCCTCCAGATTGCAATGGTTGGGCTCACGGATGGGTTTCTCGACGGGGGATGCGGATCGCCGAGAAGAGGTCAGAAAGGCCGAGAGGCTGAAATCCAAAATCGGAGAGCAAGCCGTCGCTTCTGCTCACCAACGCGCCCTTCGGCTTGCGATTTCCGCTCTTGGCCGTCCTGATTTCAGTTTTTCAGCTCCCCGCTCGCGCCATCTGAAGTGGCGCTGAATCGTGTTGCACGCAGCGTCGCTGTCTACCGGTTTGCTCACAGACCCCACGCCCCTCTTGGACAATCAGTGAGGTCCGGGATAACGACCGAGTCGGAGTGAGTTGGGCGGTCGCCTCGACTAATTGGACGGGGCGCCTGGCTGAATGCCGGCGTATCCTGCCTCGGGCGTGCGCCAGCCAATAATCCGTCCACAAGGCAATTTCGCAAACTCGGCCTCTTTGAACTGACCCATTAGGTTCCATTCGCCGTCCAGGTGGGCCAGGGTAGTTTGACCCGTCTTAACCACAACGGCCATCAGCACCTTCACTCGATTGGCATCGCAGTTTACACCTTCAGCCTCGACTTTGTAAGAACCCGCCGGAAGCGCCACCACTGTCGGAGTGCCGTCGTTCGGGCCGCGGGCATTACGCACATGTTTGAAAACCTCGCCGTCCGGAGTGTAGATGGTGTAGTCCGTATGGGCGGGATCATACAGGAAGGCATTCTTCCCGAAGTCATCGTTCCAGCGCCACTCCTCCATGTTGATGTCAACGTTTGCTGTCGTTCTGGCCGAGTAGATTACCATAGTTCCCTCGCCCGTGCCTTGGGCAACTCCCGATGGTACTGGTCCGAGCGGTTCGTCCACGACTACCCTAGGTGCCGACGCGCACCCGACCAGCCAAACCACCGCACCAGCTAGTGCGGCCCCTTTTGCGTATTTCATAGGGTTCATTCTCTTGTGTCAGTTTATCATTACTGCACACAATATTGCACATCACGCTAGCTGCTGCAAATGTGGCACGACGTGGTTTCTGCTTCATCAAGTAACGCATGTATATCCTATCCACCGCTCAGATAGCGGGTGTCAGCTACAAAACCCAAGACCCCGATTACTCGACGGCGCGGTAGAACTTGGCAGCGTTCCCGGCAGGTACCGTGTATGGGCTGGTGTCTGCCACACTTCTCCAAGGCCCGAAGACGGTGTCCGCGGACTGTAATTCACCCAGGAAATTGATGACCATTCCGCTCCCCACGTGGTCAATGACCACCTTATGACCCAACGGCCCTCCGTAACCGGCGATCTTCGTTTGCATGGGCGGGGTCAATAGCTTCAGCAACTCCGCGTTGTGCGCATACGAATTCGTATCGGTGAGGGAGGTACAAGGTGACATGAATATCCGTGCGGCGCCGACTGCATACCCGAGCGATACAGCGGCAGGCGAATTGGTTGTGACCTCCGGATCAATGTCGGTCACCAGGATTGAAATCGAATTGTCCGTGTTGCGGAGGATCTCGAAAGTGCGGAACTCGTGGGGGAAATCGCGCAAGGATGCAGTCTGGACTTCCCAAAAGCCGTACTCGGGACGATCCGGATACGGTGACGGTTGCGGGATAATGTTGTTTTGATGAGTATGTCCGCACATCCACAGGAGGAGATTCGGATAGGTATGAAGCGTGGCCAGCAGCTTGGTCAGAGGTATAATAGTGTTTGTGCGAACCGTTGAGTTTGTGTCAATCAATTCAAGCGGCACGTGCGCCGCGATGATCATGAGCTGGTCTAGAGCCTGACCATGGTCCAGTTCCTTCACCAGCCAGTTAAACCGTTCGGGATCGAGACACCCCTGCTCACCAAAAGCAAAGTCTTTGTCCGACATCGTATCGTCGAGCACGATGACCTTGACTGGCATATTGGTTCGCGGCTCGAAGCTGTAGCAGGCAAAGCTATTGGCGACGTTGGCCTCAGAAAAACCGTGGCCGATGGGCTTGGAGGTAGTGTTGAAAAACTCACGCATCCAGTTGCTGGTTGTCAGTGAATAGCGGTTGGTATCGGCGGCGACCATGGGCGTGTTGGTAACCCCTCCCACTATGAAGTTGGTGACCGAACCGATGTCTATGACGTCACCGTAAGGGGTGCTGCCATCAATGGTGCCCATGTAATTGTCTTCCAACAGGAGCACATCCGTGTTGGTGAAGTATTCCTGGGAGGCCGGAACTCGGACTCCGCCCATCCAGAAGTGATCGTGGTTGCCGAGCACCGCATACCAAGGGATGGCCGGGTCAAGCCCCGCAGCCTGGAAGGGCTTTTGATAATCTATGGTGTCGGCGCCGGCATTGGTCCCGGAGCTTGGGGTGATATACTGCCCGTCCACGACATTGATGAACCAGCGGAGTTCGTTATACTGAGGGCCGTTCGCATCATCGCCGAGGGAGAGGGCGAAATCGAACGGGGTGAGGCGGTTGACGGCGTTGGCCGTCCTAATGGCGGCGTCGAGAACCTGCGTGGTGTAGAGCATCACTGGTGAATAGCACGCTGATGGGCTGTTGGTACCGCCCTGGTAGGCGAAATAGATCGCCTGACAGGGCGTCTCTTTGTCGGTGATATGGGCGTCGCTGATCGAGAGGTAAGACAGCAGCCTGGCGGCATTGGTGGCTCCCGTGTAGCCGGCCGGCATGTTGGTCAACTGCTGGCCTTCATTTTCCCCGGGACCCCACTGCCATGAACTGTAGCCATAGACCGCGTAATTCGAGACGGCTGACGGGTAAATCGGCGGCACCGGCGCATTCGTTACGGCAACCGGCGTGATAGTCCGCTGGCGTGTTCCCAGCTCGGCTCCCCTGCCGGAAAGCGGCAGCCAGAGTGCCAGGGCGAGGCTGATGGTGGGGAGACTGGTTAGTTTCATAAACATGTTTGTTTGGCAGCTTCGGCTATCGCATGCGCAGGCGATAGAACACAGACGTGTTGGCTGGATTTACGGGGATGACCACCGCATTGACGGCATCGGAGCCAGGCAAATCGAACCACTGGCCGCTTCTCAAGCCGTTAGTTTGGGCTTGGAGAATCCAACCGATATGATCGGCCGGCCACGCAATCGTGAGCGCTTTGCCGCTGACGCTGGCCGTGATGTTGGTCGGATTAACGGCGGCGTAGGGGTCTAACACGCCAGGCGGGGTCTCTTGATCGAAAGTCTGCACATATTCCAGGCTGATGGCATGGCTCAGAAGATTGCTGAAGGAGATGAAACTGACGTCCAGATTCGTGGCCGGGCTGCTGCAGCCCGGAATCAGAAGCTGCATGGTTGCAGGGGGCTCCGCAAGGGTCAACCGTGTCAGATTACGCAGTTGGTCGAAGGTTTGGGCGGTAAAGAATACGCGAACTAGATACTGTCCAGTCGCTCTTACCTGTCGTAGTTCAAAAACGAGCGTTCCACCAGGAGGGCAGAAGTCCGGTTGGTAGCCGGGGAGCAACCAGTGCGCGTCAAGCAGTCCGGCCAATCCACCCACATAGTAATCGGAACTAACAATCACATGGATTTGTGAGTTCGTGTCCCCGAATGCCCCGGCGAGATTCGTCCCGCTTATGGTTTGGGTCATGGTGCGCAAAATGTGGGAGGCAGCGCTCGAACTTTGCACCCTGGCCAGATATGGCTGACGCATGGCAATCTCTATTTGCAGGGTGTTGATCCGGGTTTGTTGGGAAAGCTCATCCAGCGTTAATCGGCCCCAGCCCACATCGTTAGTCGGGAAGCCATCAACGTATTGCATGACAAACGGGTCGGCGGCTGTCACCATGGAATCCAATCCGCCCATACTAATCACGTTTCCTGTATCATACGGTGGTAGCGATGGTGGCAATCGCGCACTGATAGCAAGGGTAATTGGCACGGTGGTTGGATCAAACGAGCCCGGTGGGGCGTTGTTTGTGGGCGATATTCCCGGATAGAGGGGATGTGTTCCTGGCGGATAGAGCACCTTACTGATCAGGGCAAGTTCGCCGCTGTAGGCGGGCGCTATGTTTCCGCTGCCGAAGACACCTTGTACTTCGGCCAAGGCGCGCGCCGGGTCAACGGTCGCCACCCCTGCCAAAAGGGGATCAATTACCGGGTCCGCATTAGTCGGCGTCGGGACCGCATTGATCGGCGTCGGGTAATAGGTGTGGACCGGTATATTTGCACCCGGGATCAACCCCGCCCCGAATTTGGCCGCGGTCATGTAGGAGCGCTCAATGGTATTGGCGCGGAAATACGAGCGAGCCAGATCGGAACTGGCATCATTCGTCAGAAGTCCTTCGTGGATCAGATACTCGTGGAAGTAGGAGCCGAGCAAACCTGCCGCCTGCCGTCCGTGCGGGGTCAGGTAGCCGACTGGAACCCCGACAAAGGCGGGGACAGGATCTGCTGAACACTCGTCCAAGCCGTTTGTGTCGCTTGTGGCGGAGCGTATGCTGTGACGGCCAAAGAAGATGATTTGCTTAAGAATGGTGCCGTCATCCGCCGCATTAGTCGTCTGGGCCAGCAGCGGCCCCTCCATGGCAACAGCAAGCAACAGACACGTCAGAACGATATTAAGGGAACTTCCGGCAACTGCTTTTCGGCGGTGGGTTGATGGTGTGGGTTCGCTATTTTGAGTGGTTGGATTTATGGCAATTGCTTTCGTTTGTGTTAGCTCAACGTTCTATTCTTAATTACTCTCAATTGCTCAACTGTCGGCATCATTTGGCTGATTCTTGATTACAGTCACACCCACTCTCCCAAGTTCGGTATTACTCGACGGCGCGGTAGAACTTCGCAGTGTTTGCCGCAGGCACCACGTAGGGGCTGTTGGTTGTCGTGTTGTTCCATGGTCCGAGCGGGGCGTCGGCGGACTGCAATTCCCCGAGGAAGTTGATCGCTACTCCGGTCCCATCACGATCAATGGCCACCTTATGCCCCAGGGGCTCGCCACAATTGGCTATCTTCTGTCGCATCACCGGGGTCAAGTACTTGATCATTTCAAGATTGGTCGTGTATGAATTCGTATCAGTGAAGTTCCAGTTAAGAGGATTGACGCTGTTAGGCGTGGGGGCGGCGCTGGGCGAGGCGAATATGCGCGCGGCGCCGACGGCATAGCCGCGCGATTTATCGCGCACACGACTGGAGTGTGACTTCTGGGTCAATATCGGTCGTCACAATGGAAATGGTGTTGTCGGTGTTGCGGTAGATCTCGAAAGTGCGGAACTGCTGGGTGAAATCCCTCAAGGAGGGGCATTCCACCTCCCAGAAGTCGTATTCCGGGTCGTTATAAACGGACAACTGTTGTTTCACATTGTTTCGATGCATATGTCCGGTGACCCACAGGATGAGGTTGGGATAATGGTGGAGGGTGGCGAGCAGATTCGACACAGTGATGGCGCAATTCGTGTTCGCCGGCGCACCAATCAGCTCAATCGGTATGTGTGCGGCGATGATCATGAGCTTTTCTTCGGCCTGCCCCTTGTCTAGTTCACCGACCAGCCAATTTAATTGATTGGTGTCCAGACATCCCTCCCCGTTTGGAAAAGCAAGGTTCTGGTCCGTCACGGTATCGTCCAGCACCAGGATCTTGAGCGGTAGATTCGCCTTCGGCTCGAAGCTGTAACAGGCTAAGTTGCTGGTGATGTTCCACTGGCTGAAGCCGTGGCCCACCGGCTTTGATTTGGTGGTAAAGAATTCCTTCATGAAGTTGGTGGTCTCGAGGTAATAGCGGTTCGTATCGGGCGCAATCAACGGAGCATTCGTGAGGCCGGTCAAGGGATCGATAAAGTCCGCGACCGGTCCCACACCGATGATCGTGCCGTAAGGCGTGCTGCCGTCAACGGTGCCCATGAAATGGGTGCGGCTGTTTATGCCTTCGGTATCCAAATCTCCAAAGAGGAGAACTCTGTTGTTGGTATAAGACTCCCGCAAGTATTCGGTCACCACGAGCGAACCGGCCCAGAGATGATCGTGGTTGCCGATCGCCTGATACCAGGGGATGTCAGGGTCGAGTCCGGCGGCCTGGAAGGGTTTCTGATAATCAATGGTCGTGGCGCCGGCATTGGTGCCGGAGCTGGGGGTGATATACTGCCCGTCCATGGTATCGATAAACCACCTCAGTTCGTTGTACTGGCCGCCATTGGCGTCATCGCCGAGAGAAATGCCGAAATCGAAAGGGATTAGGCGGTGCAAGTTGTTGACGGTCCGAACCGCGGCGTCGAGCACGAAAGTCGTGGAGAGCATCACCGGAGAATAGGCCGAAGAATTGCCATCTCCGGGTGGGGGCGTGACGTTGTTGGTGAAACCAGGTAAAGTCTGGTAGGCGGACCAGTAGGGCCAGTTGGCAGTTTCTTTGTCGGTAATATGGACGTCGCTGAAGCAGAAAAACGACAAAAGCCTGGCCGCATTGGTTGCTCCGGTGTAGCTGGCTGGCATGTTGGTGCTCCATTTTTGGCCCTCGTCCATGCCGGCACCCCACTGCCATGAGCTGTAGCCGTTGGTTGCGTACAGGGGGAGGTCGAAGGCGAAAATCCCCGGCACGTTGGTTATGAGCGTCGGCTGGATCGTCCGCTGGCGTGTGCCCAGCTTGGCTCCACTTCCGGAAAGTGGAAGCAATGGCAGAATGCCGAGGCCGATAATTGCGATAATCTTCAAGTTCATACGTTGCATCTACATCTGTTCGCACCAAACTGCTGCTCCCGTGGGAGTATTGCACCTCAAGCACATAGCGATGCCAGTCAATGGGCGAGAGCCCCTCCGAGACGGAACAGACTGGCACGCACAAAAACGGTCTGCCTTCCATATCGGCAAAACCCGAGAAGACTTAAGCCACAATCCAATCGTAAGCGTTTCAAACCGCACCAAGCAGCCAACGCCGAGAAATATGCAGTGAAATATGCAGCGAACTTACGACCCGGCACCATCAGGCTGACGAGCCGGTATTAGAGACCCTGAACAGTGGCGGCGTGGCTACGCTTTGCCGGGAGCCAGCGAGTCAGCAGGTCGTGGCAGTTGATGACCTTCTCCGCCAGGTCCAGCGGCACGTAGTAATACTGATTGGACGCCTCGAAGCCGATCCGCGAATCGCGGGTCTGAAGGGCATGCAAGCGTCGGGCCAATTCCATTTCCGTCCGCAGCAGCCGTTCCAGTTCCGCGCAGGCCGATCGCACGTCGTCCGGGGTTTTCGCAACGTTAAGGCGGCGGCGCGCCAGGATGAAACGCGCCTGGTTGGCTGTGCTTTGGAAATGAACGGTCGCGGCCTCCCCCACGCTCAGCTCTTGCGACGCCGCGGTTCTCTGTTCCGCGGTCAACTGGCTGCGGGCGTCGTGGTATGCGGTCGCCAAGGCCGCGACCGTTCATTTCCAAAGCACAGCCAACCAGG
>Ga0118677_10006601_pt1 | contig 19542 bp, 14 predicted proteins | sample AliMusrvi5mmetaG_FD_86154 | JGI IMG/M metagenome (GOLD analysis project Ga0118677, IMG submission 86154)
TGACATCTACTTCAACACGCTCGGGTTCCACCTGGTCCAGTATCCGATGGCGCGGGGCAAGCCGCTGGCAATCTTCGCCATCGCCTGTTTGCTCGTGGTCATCGCGCTGGGCTTCGCCAAGCGGCGGATCGCGATCGGCGGATATCTCAAGGCACTGCTGCTGTTCCCGGTAGTGGTGGTGCTGTCGGCGGCGGCGGCGTTTGGGATCCTGGCCCTCGTGTTCGGCTACCACAACGCGGTCTATCTCTATACGGTCAAGATAACCTACATTCCCGAGCCCCGCGCTCTGTATGACGGCAATCTCTATTGTTATGCCATGGCGCTCATGGCCATTGCCATCACGGGGCTGATCTATTGGCTCGCCAGCCGCCGGTTGCGCGCCGAGGAGTTGCATGCCGCCGCCTTAACCTGGCTGTGCCCCGTGTTGGCGGCGATGGTCGCGTTCTTTCCCGGTGGCAGCTACCTGGGCATGTGGTCGGTCTTTTTCGGCGCGCTGGGTCTGGCGCTGCTCTATTTTGGCGATCGCGAACAAGGGCCGGGCCCCGCGCTATTGCTGGCGTCGTTGCTGTTTGCCGCTCCGGCGTTGTGCCTGCTACCCCCCGGATGGCTCATTCTCATGTGGATGATCAACATCCTGGGCGCGCCGCTCCTGGCAGCGCTGGTGGTGCTGCTCATGCTGAATCTCATGCCGGCCTTCACGCTGTTCGGGAGGGTGCGGCATTCGTGGACAATCTGGGCTGCCGCAGCGCTCCTCGCGGTGCTGCTGATCAGCACCGGAATGCTGAGCAGCAAGCCCAGCAAAGATCGGCCCCTGATGAATTCAGTCGTCTATGTGGCGAATCTGGACACCAAAGAGGCCTGGTGGGTCAGCGAAGACGTGAAGGTGGACGAGTGGACCAAGCAGTTCTTTCCCGACGGCAAACGCGCCGCCATTGAAGACATCCTGCCCGGGCGAAATGGCAGCCACTATCTGCGCGCCAGCGCACCCGTGGCGGCTGCCCTGCGCGGCATCCGGTGCGATGTCGTCAAGGACCAGACCGTGGACGGCAAACGGCGCATAACGGCAAAGCTGGTCAGCGGCGATTATCCGTTGGAGGTCCACCTCCGCCAGATCCAGGGGCCTGCGATCACCGGGTTCACCGTAGAGGGAGCGTGTGTAACCCCGAACCCAAGCCCGTTCTCGTTGTCCTTCACCATGTTGCCCAGTAAAGGCTACGACGTGACGTTCGAGACGACGCCGGGCGATGCCATTGTATTCGAGGCATCCTCGACCGTCTATGGTTTCCCGGAGATACCCGGCGTCACGCCCCGTCCCGATTACATGGTTCCGGAGCCCAACACCATGCGCAATGGCATCTCGTTGCGCAGCCAGCATATCTACTTGAAAAACCGCTTCCAGATTGCCTCGTGCAAGTAGGGAAAGCCGCGCAATTGTCGCCCAGTCCTGGCACATGAAGTTCAGAGCGGTTGTACTCGTGGCTGCCACGGTTCTGCTGGGTTCGCCTTCGTCCCACGCCGATGGCACGCGAACCCACGCGGAAATCGGGATGATGTGCGTCGAGAAGTATCTACTGGATGCGGATCCCATGCTGCCCGGTCTGGGCACCATGTTCAAGGACCAGGAAATCCGCCGCATTCTGTGCGGGGGCTGCGGTTTCTCGGACTGGGGATTTGGCGGGGTCAATCCCGAGGCGGGCGAGGCCAGCCACTGGCATCCCTTTGAAAGTGCCTGGGCCGGCGTACTGAAGGACCGTCATTACACGATGCCACCCACCGAGGCGGCTCGGAAGGAAATGGCCTTTTTCATGGGCGCCCTGTGCCACAACATCGCCGACCTCCCCTGGCACTTCCGCCACGGCAAGGACCTCTCGTTCCTGAACATGGCCGCGCAGATGGATGGCGCCTCGCATATCGAGGCTGAAACGGGCATGGACTTAGCCTGGTACATCCGCAAGGCGCGCGGCCATGTTGAGATGCCTTCGAGCTGGGTGCCTTACGATACTATTATGGCGGTCATGCGCCGCGCGAAGGTGAATGCCACCGAGCAGCAACTCCGAACGGGCGTCAGCCGGGAACATCTCATCTTGCGCTCTGGGCCGTTCGCCAGCCAGCTCCTTGCCAACAATTACCACCCTAAGCTCGTATGGAGCACGGCTCATGTGATGGACTATTACTACGGCGGCATGGAACACGCCGCGGCGTCCTCCGCCATGTGGTGCCGCTATTGGTACGCCGATATCATGGGGGGATATTGCCTCCAGCAGATGCCGCGGTATTTCGATGAGGTAGCCAAGGGCTCCCGATATGTTCCCTACCTGGGCACCGCCGACACCACCCTCCGGGAACGCCTGCCGACCAACAACGCCGGTCAGGAACCCATACTCGAAGTGGGCGGTCCCACGGGTAACCGCCGTTCCATCCTTATCCGCTTTGACCTGGCGGATGTGCCCAAGGACGCCAAGGCTGGCAAGGCCACTCTATGGCTGGCCTGTGCCGGACCAGTCGATGGCGCTTCCGGTCCGGTGCCGCTGGCTGTTTATCCGGCGCCCGCCGCCTGGAGGGAAGGCGCGGGGGTCAGCGACCCCTGCAACGGCGTTGCAGGCCGCGCGGCGGTAACCGGTGAAGCCACATGGTCCACCTTTCCCGCTGAATGCGGCAGTCCGACTGCGCAAACCTCACTGCAAAAGACCGAGGAACATCAATGGGTTGCGTTTGACGTAACCACGCTCGTTTCCTCCTGGATAAAGGATTCGGGAGCAAATAACGGATTCATGATCCGGAGCACGTCCGACGCGACGGCGAAATTCTTCTCGGCGCAGGCGTTTCAGGCCACGCCGGACGGGTATTGCGGCGGAACACGGGTAGCCTACCGCCCCATGCTGATCATTCTTCCTTGAAGTGCCGTGTTCTCAGCCTCTGCGTCTTCGTGTCGCTTTCTGTGAGATTAAACGGCACCGGTGGTGCCGAGCTGAACGACAAAGGTGCGAAGACGCGAAGCCTTCTTCATTCTCAGAGATCCTGAGCCCATTTCCAGCTCGGAGCCCCCATTCCCCCTCACCCTACCCTCTCCCCGAAGGAGAGGGTGCCTAGCCCGTCGCTGGGAATGTCCCAGCGCCACAAAGGGTCGTAGCACAGCGGACACTTCTCCCTCTCCTTCGGGGAGAGGGTAGGGTGAGGGGGAATGGGTGCCCCGAGCTGGAAATGGGCTCACTCTAATTCCACACCGCCCCAAACTTAGGCAGCGCCCCAGGAGTTCTGTGCTGGAGTTCTGTGCTTGACTCAGGCACCCGCGCCGGGTTGAGATGACCCTAGTCATCCGTGAGAACAGACGTTAACGAGCATCTTGGACGAGCCCCTAAGACGCGAAACCTGGGGCCAGGCACCCTCTCCTTTGGGGAGAGGGTAGGGTGAGGGGGAACGGGGCTCACGACGTTTCCACGGGCTCAGGATCTCGGGTGAAACGTGCAGGGGTGACAACAGACGTTAACGAGCATCATGGACAAGCCGGCGACCTGAAGCGCCGGACCGCACTCTGCAATAATGAAATGCCTTATTACTGCCGGCCCGACGTATGAACCGCTGGATGGGGTCCGGCGGCTCACGAACTTCTCCTCGGGCCGGCTCGGCTCGGAACTGGCCAGCTTCCTGACCGCGCGTGGCCATGAAACGACGCTGCTGATTGGCCAGCAAGCTACTTTTCGCGGGGAGCGTCACGCCCGTGAAGTTGAGACGTTCACCACCACAGCCAACCTGCGCGATCGTTTGCAGGCGCTGGCCGGGCAACCCGTGGACGCGTTGTTTCACGCGGCGGCGGTGAGCGACTTTACGGTCGGCAAAGTCTGGCGGCGCGCCCCGCAGGGCGAACTTACCGAAGTCCATGCCGGCAAACTCTCTACGCGGGAGGGAACGCTGTTGGCGGAACTGGTGCCAACACCGAAGATCATTGGCGAACTGCGTGAATGGTTCCCCCACGCTTGGCTCGTGGGGTGGAAATATGAAGTGGAGGGCGGCCGCGCCGGGGTGATTCAACTGGCGGAACGGCAAATCGCCGACTGCCACACGGATGCGTGCGTCGCGAATGGGCCGGCCTACGGCGCAGGTTTCGGGTTGCTGAGGGCTGGGGGAAAGCTTACCGATTTGCCCGATACGGCAGCACTGTTCGCGGCACTGGAGCAGTTAACCTGCGGAGTCGGCTAACGTCCGCGGCGTTCCGGTTGGCTCGGCTGTCCGCCAAGGTGGTGGCGTCCATAGGCGCCCAACCCGGCGAGGGGTTGGATTTCGGGCTTCGAATTGCGGAATGGGCATTGTAGGGTGCTGGAGGATGACTGCCGCAGCGCCCAATCAACCGACCCTGCCCCTTGCCCGACCCGTGACCGCGCTGGCCGGTGTCGGCCCGGAACGCGCGGCGCAATTGGCACGGCTGGAGATTCGTACCATCGAAGACCTGCTCTTGCATCGGCCGCACCGCTACGAGGATCGCCGCCAGCTCCGGCCAATTGCCCAATTGCAGCTCGACGAGCCGGCGACGACGCGAGGCACCGTCGTTGCCCTGGGGGTGAAGTGGTTCGCGAAGCACACCAAGTCTATCTTTGAGCTGATTCTCGATGACGGGACGGCCCGGCTGCACTGCCGCTGGTGGAACCTGCCGTACATGGAGAAGTACTTTGCCGTGGGCAACGAAGTGATCGTTTTCGGCAAGCTGCTGGCACTGAAGCCGCGGACGGTGGACCACCCGGAAACGGAAGTCCTCGAGGATGGCGAGGAGGACTTCATCCATTTCAACCGCCTGACCCCGATATACCCGCTTACCGAGGGGTTGCCCCAGCGGTGGCTGCGCTCGCTCGTCTGGCGAGCCCTCGGCCGATTCGAAGAGCAGATCCCCGAGCCCTGGCCCGCGCTGCATCTGGCCGACGGCGCGTCGCACCTGCCGGCCCGCGCCCGGGCCATCCGCATGATCCACTTCCCGGAGACGCTCGCGGATCCTGAGCTGGCGCGGCGGCGGCTGGCGCTGGATGAGTTCATTGAGCTGCAGCAGCGAATTCAGCGGCGGCGGCGGAACTTCGAGACCAAAGCCCGGGCGTTGCCGTGCCACGGAGACAATCATCTCATCAAGCCCTTCCTTGCTCAGTTGGGCTTCAAGCTGACGGAGGCTCAAACCAGAGTTCTGCGCGAGTTGCGCCAGGACATGTCCGCCGCGCGCCCGATGCGCCGGCTGCTGCAAGGCGATGTCGGCTCCGGTAAGACGGCCGTAGCGGCCTGCTGTGCCTTAATGGCGCTGGAGAGCGGCTACAGCGTAGCGCTGATGGCCCCGACCGAGGTCCTGGCGGAGCAGCATTTCAGGAACTTCACCCACTGGCTGGAACCGTTGGGGGTCGCCGTGGAGCTTCAGACGGGCAGCAGGAAGACGGGGGAAGGTGGGAGTCAGAAGTCAGAGGTCAGAAGTCAGAAGCCGCAACCTGGGAACCCACAGGGCGCCACGCTAACCATCGGCACCCACGCGCTGATCGAAGCGGGGTTTGCGCCAGGGAACCTTGGCCTGGTGATCATCGACGAGCAGCACAAGTTCGGCGTGGCGCAGCGCGAGGAACTCGTGCGCAAAGGGCAATATCCGCATTTGCTGGTGATGACCGCGACGCCCATACCGCGCACGCTGGGATTGACAGTCTATGGCGAACTGGACGTGTCGGTTATTGACCAGTTGCCGCCGGGCCGCGGGCGGATTAACACCTTTGTTCGCTCGGCGGATAAGCTGCCGCAGGTCTGGTCGTTTATCCGCAAACGGTTGGCTGAGGGCCGGCAGGCCTATGTCGTCTATCCGCGGGTTGAGGAAACCGGCCCCAACGGGGTCAAAGCGGTTAAGCGGGAGTTCGATAACCTGCAGCAGACGCTAACGCCGTTCCGCGTCGGTCTCCTGCATGGGCGGCTGCGCTCTAAAGAAAAGGAGGAAGCCATGAGCGCCTTTCGCGCAAGCGACACCCAGGTGTTGCTGGCGACTTCGCTGATCGAGGTGGGCGTCGATGTGCCCAATGCGACCATCATGCTGGTCGAGAACGCCGAGCTGTTCGGTCTGGCCCAGCTTCACCAATTGCGCGGGCGCATTGGCCGGGGTGCGCACGACTCCTACTGCATCCTGGTAGCCGCCGCGAAAAGCAAGGACGCGCGCACGCGTTTGCGGGTTATGGAAGAAACGGCCGATGGCTTTCGTATCGCCGAGGCGGACTTGAGGCTGCGGGGCCCCGGCGAACTGCTTGGCCAGCAGCAAAGTGGCCTGCCAAGGTTTCGGTTCGGGGATTTGGCCACTGACCTGGACTTAATCCAGCAGGCCCGACAACTGGTCACCGAGTTGCCGGAAGAGCCAAATAGTAATCGCTGATCACACTGCTGGTGAAGCTGAAGCTGACCGCGGCGGACTTGTATTTTCATGCGTCCTGAGCGAAGTTCGGGCTCATCTTCCCCTATTTGCGCGTGGTTTTCTGCGGGAGCTGAAACTGACGCAAGTCATTGGCTGGAGCGGCCTTGACGCGGGTTGCTCAGCCGCCTGCGGTTGGATTTTCCTAGCGACAACACCGGCGCCGGCAATTTCGGCAACGCCCCCAGCACTTCCGACTGCGCTGCCGGGTAGCTGTCGGCCAGTCGCCACAGACCTAGCTTCGCCTCGCCCAGGCACACCAAGCGCACGCCTTTGAGTCGCTCCACCGCGTCGTCCACCGTCAGCCCCAGCGGCGCTACCCGTTGTTCCAACGCCCGCGCCAGTTTGAGCGCTAACAAGCTCACCAGCGCATGGCCCCGCGTCCGGTCGGCCCTGCGGAGGAACACCGGCCGGATTTCTAGCAGCCCGGTCTTCAAGGTCCGAAAGTCCCGCTCCACCCGCGTCAAATCCAGGTAGCGGTCATGCACGGCTTGCGTGGTGGCTGCGGCCACTGGCAGGTCGCTCTGCACCACGTAACAACCGTCCAACTGCGCCTCCTTTTCCCGCGCTGAGGCATCCTCCACCCACACCACCTGACGCCCTTCCAGGCGCACACTCACCCAGCCGCCTAACCGATACTTTTGCACCCGCCCCTGCGCGCCCCGGAGCGAACTCTCCGGTTTACACCGCGGCTGCTTGGCCACCGCCGCGTTGCGCGCCTCGATCCATCCGCGCACCCGTAGCCATTGGTCCGCCCGCCGGGCTCGTTCCCGCGCTTGGGTCTGCGGATTGCACCGCAGCACATAACGCTTGCTCCCCACCGTCACCTCCGCCGGTTGGTCTTCAAACAAACCCAGTTGCAATACCCCGGCTTGCAAAAGCGTCCGCACTTGCGGGTCGGTCAGCGCGGTCACGTAGCGAAAATTGGCCTCGCCCAGTGCCGCCTGGCCCAGCGCCTTGATCATCCCTCGGTCGCCCACCACCGCGATCTCCTCGGTGCCAAAGCGCACCTTGAGTTGCTCTACCGCGTCCAGGAAGGTCGGCGGATCGCTGGTGTTGCCCGCGTAAAGCTGGATCGAAAGCGGCTCGCCCGCGCCATCGGTCAGCAAGCCGGCCACCATTTGCTGTTTGCCCCGCTTGCCGTCCCGATTGTAGCCAAAGGCTGCCAGTTCATTGTTCTGGCCCTCGAAATACACACTGGTCACATCGTAAAGAAACACCGCCCCCTTGGCCGCTTGGGGAGCCAAAGCCGTCTCGATCCGGCGCTGGTGCGCCGCCAGATACTCCAGCGCGGCATAGAGATCGTCCTCATCAAACGCGCCCACCTGCAAGACCTCGCGCCCCGCGTGGTCCTCGCTGGCACGGGCCGCCGACAACCGACTGCCTTGGTGCGCCAGCCGGGCGTAAATCAGGTAGAGCGCCAGTCGCTGCGTGCGGGTGGTCTCGCCGACCGCCCGGACGATCCCCAGCTCGCGGGCCACCGCGTGCAACCCGGCCAGCAGTCCGTAACACGGCCCCATATGTATGGTGGGGGTGGCGGACGCGGGCGTGGTCAAGATGGGCAGCTCAGCGGGGAGGGTGCCCTGGCAGAAACCTTCGATGAGGGCAACCAGTTCCGCGGGCAGGCGGGAAAGGTTGGCGAGGGTCTCGTGGACCACGACCGACTTGGGCGGAGGCGTGCCGGCGGCAGGGCGACCGGGTGGACGTTTGGCTGGGACGCGCTTACCCTGGACCAAGAGGATGGATTGGTAGGGCTTGCCGTCGTGCTGGGTGCGATTGCGTTTGATGAACATGCCGAGGCCAGTCTGGCGGAAGCGGGGGCGGGAGGCAAGCGCAATGATAACCTATTAGAGACAACACATAAAGCTGCCTACAACCCTTATCATTATTGATCATCTCACTCAATAACTAGCTTCTAATGGGGGAAGATGAGCCGGGCCATGCTCGAATTGTGACGGAAGGGCCTCTCAATTATCGGTTGGCGAACGGTGATCTTCAGAAAGGTCTGGAGGTGCCGCACCGACGGTATTTCTGGCTGTTGGCGTGTGCCTGGACCGCCGCAGTGGCTGGCTCGCTGGCATGGAATCTGGCCCATGAAGCGAATGAGGTCCGCTCCGTGACATCGCAGGCGGCGCGGGCGTTGTTGGAGAAGGATCTGCTTTACCGTGAATGGAGCATCATTCACGGCGGTGTGTACGTACCGCAAATCGGGCAGAAAGCTGCCAGTGCCTCGGCGCGGGACGAGGAGCGCGAGGTGGTCACCCCCTCGGGCCAGACGCTGACGCTGCTCAACCCGGCGCTGGTGAGCCGCCAGGTGTTCGAACTGCAGGAGCAGCAGACCGGCATCCGCGGTCATTTCACGAGCTTGAAGCCTCTCCGCGCAGAGAACGGCCCGGACGACTGGGAGCGGCAGTCGCTAAAGGACTTTGAACAAGGGCGCAAGGAAGTCAGTTCGATTGAAACCCTTCAGGGCGAGCGTTGTTTTCGCATGATGCGGCCGTTGGTCATCGTTCCAGCCTGCCTGCGCTGCCACGAAGAGGCGGGCCACAAGCCGGGGGAGATCTGCGGCGGGATCAGTGTGACGGTGCCCCTGAGCCGGTTTATTAGCCCCGGAGCAAACCTGCAGTTCGGGATGGCCCACTTGGCCTTGTGGCTGGTGGGAATGACCGGGCTGATCTTCGGAGCCCGTAATTTGCAGGGCCACATCCGGGCGCAGCGGCAGGCGGAAGTGGAGCGCGACCGGCTGATTGCGGAGTTAAAGGAGGCGTTGGCCAGTGTGAAGACGCTGCGCGGGCTCATCCCAATCTGTGCCTCCTGCAAGAAAGTCCGCGATGATCGAGGCTATTGGACCCAAATCGAGACCTATCTCAAGCAACACTCCAGCGCGGAATTCAGCCACGGCCTTTGCCTGGATTGCATGAGAAAACTCTACCCGGACTTGTCTGGGGAAGTGGAAGCACGGCTGGCGCAATCGAAGCCCTCGCCGGACCGGTCCGCTGGGTCGTTGCCCAGCGAGGACCACTGACCGGGCAGGGTGAAAAGGCAAGCAGGGTCGTTCTTGCCTTCGATGCCCCAGCGCTAATCCCACGCCCAAGCGGCTTAAACCAGCGCTTGCCTTCCTTAAAATCCTCGGATTTCATGGGGATGGATAGTGAAAATAGTTATTGTAAGCGAGGCAGCTTTATCCTACTTATTGCGCGAAGTGCACCGGTTTTGGTGCCAGGGTAAACTGTTTTTACCCCGCAAATGCATAGTTATTGCACGGTTACATAACAAACATAACAAGCATAAACATCGGAGGAACGAATGAAGTTTAATAAATGGACAGTAGCACTGGCCGCCCTCGGGGTGGTAACCCTCTCATCCGCTGCCAAAGCCGAGGAGAAAGCGAGCCCGGTAATGACGGCGCTCTCTTCCACGACGATCAGCGGGTATGTGGATACGTCGGCGGAATGGAATCCTGGCACAGGCAACGCCAACCTTCCGCCTTACAGGTTCAACTCGGCGAACAAGGCTGACGGGTTCAACCTGGACGTCGTCCAGCTCAGAATCGACAAACCCCTGGATGAAGCAGACTGGGCGGCCGGATACCGTGCCGACTTGTGGTTCGGGCCGGACGCTCAAACGCTGGGCACCTCATCGTACGGTTGGGACACCAGTGACTTTGCCATCAAACAGGCCTACGTCGCTCTGCGCGCTCCGATTGGGACCGGGCTCGACTTCAAGATGGGTGTCTTTGACAGCGTCATCGGCTATGAATCGATCGAGGCGGGCAATGATCCCAACTTCACCCGGTCGTACGGCAATTCCATCGAGCCTACAACCCATACGGGCCTCTTGGCCAGCTACCGGTTCTGCGACGCGTTCAGCGCTTCGGCCGGCGTGGCAGACACCGTCAGTTCGACCATTAATGGGCGTGCCAATCCGCCCCAGGCCGAATCCTACAAGACCTACATGGGCTCGATTGCCTTAACCGCGCCGGAGAGCATGGGATTCCTGGCTGGATCAACCCTCTACGCCGGCGTCGTGAATGGCTTTTCCAATGGTCAATCCGCCAACGGCGATATTTACAGCAACAATGGAAATCGGATCAACTATTACGTCGGCGCTACCGTCGCCACGCCGTTGACTGGTCTTCGCTTGGGCGCAGCGTGGGACTACCTGCAGGTCTGGGAACAGAAATGTGAAACCTGGACCATCGCCGGCTATGCCTCCTACCAAGCGACCGAGAAGCTAAGCTTCCATCTTCGTGCGGAGTATTTGGACGACGGCACCCCAGCCCTTGGGTCTGACACCGTGGACGCAACAGATCCCAACAACATCACTGTGGTGCCTCCTAACAGTCTAGGGAAGGTTCTCGCCCTGACGACCACGGTACAGTATGACTTGTGGAAGAACGTCATCAGCCGTCTGGAGTTGCGTTGGGACCACTCCCTCAGCGACCAGAATGTCTTCGGCGGCACCGTCCAAGGTGAACCAAACCGGGACAATGCCTGGATGCTGGGAGCCAACATCATCTACAAGTTCTAAGCTGACTTAGGACTACCCTTAGGACCCCTTCCGAGAGAATCGGAAGGGGTTTTTTTGTGGCTCGTTTTGCCCACGCAGGGCAGGAATCGGCGCGACTCTTATCACACCAAGCCGCCACATAAAGTTCTAAGCACCCTATATTCAGCATCTTACATTTTAAAAAACCCAGTTGGCACGGCGGCTGCGGTATGATCGCAAAACAATCTTGGCGCGGTGCTGGAAGCAGTGTATCGCGGGTGCCGCGGCCAGAACTAACAAACTAAATAATTATGAAGTACAATGCATGGACCTTGGCTCTAATTGGCGCGGGTGTGGTTAGCCTCCCTGCGGTGGTGCACGCTGAAGAAAAAGGCACAAATGCCCTTCTAAGCGCGCTCTCGGCCACGACGATCAGCGGTTACGTGGACACTTCGGCGCAATGGAATCCCGGCACCGGTAACGCCAATCTGCCCTACTACACTCCTAATGGCGTTCAGGGCGCTTCAAAGGCGGACGGGTTCAACCTGGACGTCGTGGCGATTACGCTCAACAAGCCAGTTGGTGAAGGGGAGTGGGGGGCTGGCTACAATGCCACCCTTCTGTTTGGACCAGATGCGACCGGCTACAATCCTTCTTACGGGACGACCGGAAGCGACTTCAGCCTCAAGGATGCCTACGTGGACCTGCGTGCCCCGCTGGGAAATGGGCTCGATTTGAAGCTCGGCACCTTTGCTGAAATCCTGGGTTACGAAGTGTACGAGACCGGAAACAACCCTAATTATACGCGGTCTTACGGCTATGAAATCGAGCCCTTGGCGCTGACGGGCCTGCTCGCTGCCTACCAGTTCTCGCCAGTTATTTCCGCGCAAGGTGGCGTCGCCAACACCTGGAGCACAGGTATCAACAACCGTAGCGACCCGCCCAAGGCTGAGTCATACAAGGCGTACATAGGCGGCGTGACTTTGACCGCACCGGACAGCCTCGGCTTTCTGGCGGGATCCACCCTGGCTGGCGGAGTCATAAATGGCTTTGATGCCGGTGCATCCCAGGCCACCAAGACAAGCTTCTACGTAGGGGGAACTATGAAGACCCCGCTCAAGTGCCTGTCGGTTGGCATCGCCTACGACTACGTTGCGTTGGCCAACGCTAACACGCTTGATGAAAACGGCGACACGGTGATTCACAATTCGGGTTACCAAAACGCCAGCGCTCTGTATCTGCTCTGGCAGGCCACTGAAAAACTCACCTTCAATACCCGGGGCGAATACTTTTCACAGAGCCAGTATCTCGTGAGCTCTGGGATGCCGAGCCAGGCGTTCGCTGTCACCGAAACCGTCCAGTACGACTTATGGAAGAATGTGATCAGTCGGCTGGAATTCCGCTGGGACCACTCGGCGAGTGGTCAGGACGCCTACGGCGGCACCCAATCCGGTTCTCCCAGCCTCAAGAACGCCTTCCTGGTGGCGGCAAACCTCATTTACAAGTTTTAGTTTGTTAATTCGTTCCTCCAAGCCCCTTCCGGGAAACCGGAGGGGGCCCTTTTTTTTGCCGGGAATAGAATCACGTTGGAATTGCTTGCAAGTTAGGTTCCTCAGTTGTTATCCCATTGGGAAAGACTCACTGTTTATGAACCAGAAAACCTTCCTGATGCATTCTTCCATATTGGTTTTGTTGGGCGTGGCCCTTAGCGGGTCCGCGGCGGAAACCTCCGTGGATGCCGCCGCCCTGCGTGCCAAGGCCGTATCTGTCATTCAACCGCTGCCGGACAAAATGCCGGGCGCGGAAAAAGACCTGCCGGCTGCCATTACGCTTGGGCAAAAGCTTTACTTCGACAAACGGATGTCGGAGAACGGCAAGCAGTCCTGCAACGATTGCCACCTGGTCGATCAGAACCGGGCCGGGGTGGACAACGAACCGACCTCTGTGGGTGCGCATGGCAAGCGTGGCGACCGGAACTCGCCCACCACGCTCAACGCGGGCTTCCACTTCACGCAGTTCTGGGATGGCCGCGCCAAAGACCTCGTCGAGCAGGCAAAAGGGCCGGTGCTCAATCCCGTGGAAATGGCGATGCCGGACGAGAAAGAGGTGATCAAACGCCTGGAGGCCGATGCGAGCTACCCCAAGCTATTCAAAGCCGCGTTCCCCGGCGAGGACCAACCAATCAATTATCATAACTTCGCCCGGGCCGTCGCGGCTTTCGAGCGAACGCTCATCACGCACGATCGGTTTGACGACTTCCTGAAGGGCGACGACCAAGCTCTGAATGCCCAGGAACTTCAAGGATTGAACTTGTTCCTGACCGTGGGCTGCACCACCTGTCATGTCGGTCCGACGATCGGCGGCAACATGTACCAGAAAGTCGGCCTCGTTCACCCTTATGCCAACACTAACGACTTGGGCCGCTTCAAAGTCACCAGTGAAGATGGGGACCAATACCGCTTCAAGGTTCCGTCCCTCCGTAACGTGGCGCTTACCTACCCCTACTTTCACGACGGTAAAGCCGGCGACCTCCGTTCTACCGTGAAACAGATGGCCTATATGCAATTGGGCAAGGAGTTGACCGATAGCGAAATCACTTCCCTAACCGCATTCCTTAACTCCCTCTCGGATAAGACTCGCAAAGCCGCTAAGTAACCGGCTTGGGGCCTCAGCCGTAGCGACAACAAGCGCTACGGCGACTCGGTCAAGTTCACTCGCGCCGCCTAGTCACCCAGCAGCTTCTTCAAGGTGTCCCGGGCTTTAGCTTCCCGGGACCTGTCTTCGGCCGGGGGCACAAACTCGCGCCGGACGAACTCGAAATACTCGCAGTAATTAGCCATATGCTTATCCGCCACGGGGTCGGCGCGCCGATCACGGCACTGCTCGGCGACGCGCGGGTCGTAGCTGACGCAGTTGAGGCAAACCTTCAAATCCGAGCCGCAGCGGTGGCAGGATTCGGAACGGCCCGGCGAGCCCGCCAGCGTGTATTCCAGGCCACACTTCCAACAATGACGCGTCAGTGCCATAGGGCCCATTCAAAGAGTTTGCTTTCTATTTACTTGCTGACGGCTCCCTCCGTCAAGGGCAAGGGAAAAGCTGAAATTGGGAAAGCGGAAATCCGAGGCCACTCGTTTTGCATTCCGCCGTTTCCTATTTCTGCTTTCTGCTTTCTCAATTTCAGCTTTGTCTTCACGGTTTGATCGGCCAATGCTCTGATTCGGTCCGGGCGCCTTTCAGATACGCTTCAATTTTGGCCACGACCTCGGGATTCTGCCCGGCCACATTCTGCTTCTCGCCCAGGTCGGGGCTGAGGTTATAGAGTTCGAGCGGCGCGCCGACCTGAGGGCGCACGGCTTTCCAATCCCCCATCCGCACCGCCTGTTGAAAGCCGCGCTCGTGGAATTCCCAATAGAGGAATTCATGGCCGTTGGTTTGGCCCTGGCCCAGGAGCGCCGGCAACATGGACCTGCCGTCGAGGTTCGGCGGAACCTTGGCATCCGCAACTTCAGCGGCGGTCGGCAGGAAATCCCAGAACGCCCATGCCTGGTCATTCACCGTGCCGGGTTTGATTTTCCCGGGCCAGCGCACGATCAAGGGCACGCGAATGCCGCCCTCGTATAGATCGCGCTTGATGCCGCGCAAGGGGCCGGAGCTTTGAAAGAATTTCGGGTCCACTCCGCCTTCCTTGTGGGGTCCGTTGTCGCTGGAAAAGAGGATGATCGTGCTCTCATCAATCTTCAGTTCCTTGAGCTTATCCAGGAGCTGGCCGACATAGCCATCCAGTCGAGTGATCATGGCGGCCTTGTTCTTTTCCGCCGGCGGCCACGGCTGATCGGAGTAAGGGAAATCACCGGGCACTTCCATGCCGTTGCCGGTGCGCTGGCCTGCTTCGTTGTTCGCGTGGGGAATCGTGTAGGCGAGGTAGAGGAAGAAAGGCCGATAGTTGTTGAGCGGTTCCGGCTTGTTAATGCCCACGTAATTGAGCGCGGCGGACGTGAACAGGTCATTGACATACACGACCTTCCGGCCGCCTTGGTTCTCGGCGAATTCCACCCGGCCATCATAGCCCGGCTTGCCATCGGTGGGCGGGTCGTAACGCCAGAGGTAATCGGGGTAGTAGTCGTGGGCGTGTACCTGGTCAAGGTAGCCGAGGAATTCATCGAACCCCTTCTTCTGCGGCAGGCCGGTAGTATCCGGGTTGCCCAGTCCCCATTTGCCGATCAGCGCTGTGCGATAGCCAGCCTCTTTGAGCACCTCGGCCACGGTCAGGTCTTGCGCCCGGAGCGCCACCGTGGCATTGCCGCGAATCATCGCGTGCCCGGTGTGCCGGCCAGTCATCAGCGCGCAGCGCGACGGCGCGCACACCGTGCTGCCGGCGTAGAAGCTCGTGAAGCGCATGCCCTCGGCAGCCAGCTTGTCGAGATTGGGCGTCTTGATTTTCGTCTGGCCGTAACAGCCCAGGTCCCCATAGCCGAGGTCATCGGCGAGGATGAAGATGATGCTGGGCTTGGGAAGGGCATAGGCTGAAACGCTGTGAAGACAAAGCAGAAATTGAGAAAGCAGAAAGCAGAAATAGGATACGGATTTCACGAATTGGCACGGATAACTCAAATCGAGGGGAAAGCAGAAAGCAGAATTAAGAAAGGGCGGAAGGCAAAACGAGTGGCTTCGGATTTCTGCTTTCTGCTTTCTCAATTTCTGCTTTGTCTTCATGTCACTTCGTATCCGCCTGCGGCTTCGGCTGCGCCTTTTCCCATTCCGCGCGCGGAACTTCTTTCGCTTCGTGTTTGAGGACGAACACGCCCTTCTTGTTACCCACCACGACATCAGGGTATTTGGGGTTGCTGACCACGCCGGCGGTCACCTGGGTGCCGACCCCGGAGTCATCGTCAATCAGATAGGGGACGTATTCGGCTTGGCCTTTGGCCGGGCGCACGAGTCTGAACCAGTAGAGCACGGCGGCTGAGTTCGAATCCGGGTCGGGGCCGTCCTTGCCGTGCGCCCAGAAGCGTTTGCCAGTAACAATGTCTTTCAGGCCGTCCCCGTCCATATCCACCAGCGCCAGGGCGTGGGGTTGCGAGAACTGGACGCCGTAACGGTCCTTGGAGGCGTCCTTGTTGAGGATGACATGCTCGCGGAAGGTGATGTTGCCGTTCTCGCGCACCTGCTCGTACCAGGAGAGCCCATACCCGTGCGCGTTGATGCAGGTGATCACGTCGTTCAAGCCGTCGCCGTTGATGTCATAAACGAGCATCTGCGCTGCCGCCGGGGCGAAGGGAAACGGGTGCCGGGTCCAAACCGGGTCGTTGGCCACCGATGCGGGCTGTTCCCACCAGGCGTCTTTGTCGATGATGTCAACGCGGCCATCACCGTTGATGTCCCCAGCCCCGGTGCCGTGGCTGTAGCGTTGGTAATCGCCCTTGGGCGATATGGGGTGGAATTTCCAGGGCGACGCCGGGTTCTTCCAATCGGCCTCGACGTAGCCAATGTAGCCGCCGGAACAGCAGAGAATCTCAGGCTTACCGTCGCCGGTAATGTCCATAAAGTCCGGCGACTCGTTGTCGAGCACGTCAAAGATGACATGGCGCTGCCAATGCCCCGGGCGGTTCTGGGGGTTTTCGTACCAGGCGACTTCCTTGCCGGGGAAGCCATACACCAGGACATCCATCCAGCCATCGCCGTTGAAGTCGCAGGTGAAGGTCAGGAAGCAATCCGAGTAAGCGTTGTTAACCCCGAGCGCACCCTCATAGCCAGGGATGGTTCGATCCATGCCGTCGGCCGTCTTGCGCTTGAAGCTCGCGCTGGCCGGATAAATCTCGTGGCGCTTCTTGAAATCAAGACCTTCGTACCAGAAGGGGCCGGAGACGACGTCCAGCTTGCCATCGTGGTTGAAGTCGCCTATGGCGGCGCCCTCCGCCCAGAACTGGTCGGTGACGCGGATCTTCTTGAAACTGTGGAGCAGTCCGGTGGTGCCGGCGTACAGCGGTGCGGCGGCGAGGAGAATGGCGGCCAGGAGAATTCGAATCATGCAACCATCCATGACACTTCTGGCGCGGGCGGTCAAGCCGGATAAAGGAACCGGATAAAGGAGCGCCGACCGAGGGCAGGTTCAGATTGGTCTCTCGACTGGCTGGCGGAACGGCTGGCCCTACGCCACGCCGAAGAACTTTTGGATTTCGCCCAGCACCTCCACGAAGCGGTCGATCTCCGCGGTCGTGTTGTAGAAGAAGAAGCTGGCGCGCGCGGTGGACTCGACGCCGAGCTTGCGCATCAGCGGCTGGTTGCAATGGTGCCCCCCGCGCAATGCGACGCCGCGCTGGTCAGCCACAGTCACCACGTCATGGGCGTGGATGTCTTTCAACCGGAAGCTCACCAGCCCGGCCCGCCCGATATGCGGGCCAAAGAGCCGGATGCCCTGCCCGAGCCGGGTGAGTTTGGCGTAGGCGTAAGCGCCGAGTTCCTGGTCGTGCTCCGCGATATTGTGCCGCCCGATCTTCTCCAGGTAATCCATCGCGGCGTGCAATCCCACGGCACCCGAGATGTCCGGGGTGCCGGCTTCGAATCTGTGTGGGGCCTGCTTCCAGGTGCTCCGCTGAAACTCCACGTTCAGGATCATTTCCCCGCCGCCCTGATACGGCGGCATGGCTTCGAGCACTTCCGGGCGCCCATACAAAACCCCGATGCCTGTTGGCCCGCACATCTTATGCCCCGACAAGACCAGGAAATCGCACCCAATTTCCTGCACGTCAATGGGCCGGTGCCCGGCGCTTTGCGCGGCATCCACGAGCGTCGTCACGCCGAGCTGGCGCGCCCGGGCGCACAACTCCACCACCGGATTGATCGTGCCGAGCGAGTTGGAAATATGCGTCATCGCGAACAGCTTCACCTTGCGGGTGAGGCACTCGTCGAGGCGGTTCATGTCGAGGAGGCCGATGTCGCCGGTGACGGGCAGATAGACCAGTTGGGCACCCGTGCGCTCGGCCAGCAACTGCCACGGGACAATGTTGCTATGGTGCTCCATCTCCGTGAGCAGGATTGTGTCACCCGCTTTGACGTGCTTCGAGCCCCAGGCTTGCGCCACCAGATTGATGCCTTCGGTGGTCCCGCGCGTGAAAACGATCTCGTCCGCGCTGCGCGCGTTGATGAACTGGGCAGCGCGTGTCCGCGCGGCCTCGAAGGCATTCGTGGCGCGATTGCTCAGTTCGTGAATCCCGCGATGGACATTCGCGTTGTCGTGCTCGTAGTAATGCCGCAGGGCCTCGAGCACCGCGCGCGGCTTCTGCGTGGTGGCGGCGTTGTCGAGGTAGATCAGCGGCTGGCCATGCACCTGTTGATCGAGGATGGGAAAGTCGGCCCGAATGGCTGACCAGTTGACAGCTTGCTTCGGCTCGGTTGGCACGGCTGCTTCCGTAGTCATAGTCATTTTAGAGCAAACCCAACTGCAGCTTGGCCTGCTCGGTCATCATGCCCTGGTTCCACGGCGGATCCCAGACCAGTTCCACCGCCACATCGTCCACGCCTTCGAGGCTGATTACCTTATTCTGCACGTCCTGGGCGAGCATGGGGCCCATGCCACAGCCGGGGGCCGTCAGAGTCATCTTCACATCCACCCGGTGACTCCCCGACGGCAGCGGCGTGATGTGGCAGTCATAGATTAGCCCCAGATCGACGACATTGACCGGGATTTCCGGGTCATAGCACGAGCGCAACTGATTCCAGATTTCCTTTTCAAGCTGCTCCTGTGTGACCGGGGCGCCCGTGAGCGCAGGCTTGGCCGCTACCTCCAAGCCCAGCGCGTCGGCGTCCTTGCCTTCGATGCGGAACATGTTCCCGTTCACGATCACGGTGTAATTGCCGCCCAGGGTTTGCGTGATGAGGGCCTGGCCCCCTTGCTGCAAGGTGACCCGGTTGCCGACCGGGACAACGGCGGCCTCGACATCGCGCGTTAATGTGACTGGCTCATCGCTGCTCATAGTATGAACGAATTGAAATATAGCCGATGGGAAAGCAGTTGTCGCCCGGCGTGCGGACATTCCTGTCCGCCGCACCTTCCGAATGGTTCGCGGTTTCGGCTGTCGGTAGCCTTTTTCACTGCCAACGCTGCTGCAAACAGGAATGTCCGCGCTCCGGGATTTGCCATTTGTCAGGTGTGCTCATTCTCAGTGCTCACTGGCTGGTCCTCGCCCTTGAGGGCCCCGATCACGGCATGCCAGGCCAGAATGGCGCATTTGACGCGCGCGGGGAACTTGTAAACGCCGGCGAACACCGCCAGTTTGCCTACGTCCCCGACCACCCGACCCGTCATGACCATCTCGTGGACCAGGTCGAACATCTTTTGCACCTCGGCCCGGGTCTTGCCTTTGACCGCGTCCGTGAGCAGCGAGGCGGAGGCTTTGGAAATGCAGCAGCCGGACCCGAGGAAGCTGATGTCCTTGATGACCTCGCCGTCCATGACCAGGTACAGCTTCAACTGATCGCCGCACAAAGGGTTATACCCCTGCGCCGAGCGGGTCGCGTCGCCGAGCTCGTGGTAATTGCGCGGCTTCTTGCAATGGTCGAGGATGACCTGCTGATAGAGATCGCTCAGATCGTCAAACACTGCGTTTTTCTCCTATGCGCGGGTGCTGCTCCAGCCGGCCCCACAC
>Ga0118677_10006602_pt1 | contig 19539 bp, 18 predicted proteins | sample AliMusrvi5mmetaG_FD_86154 | JGI IMG/M metagenome (GOLD analysis project Ga0118677, IMG submission 86154)
GTCTGCGAGCGGGCCGTGATAGCGGACTGTGGGCACGATCCGACGGCGCCTGTGTGCTCGAAACCCGCGGGCAACACGCAACAGGGCTTGTGCGATATGGCGGGCAATGTGTCGGAGTGGGTGCAGGACTCGTATCACGATTCGTATTTTGGAGCTCCTATTGATGGAAGCGCATGGGAAAATCCAGCGGAGCCCCGCCGCGTGGTTCGGGGCGGCTTTTGGGCCACCAATGCTACCGTTGCTCGGTCGGCCTTCCGAATGGTTCATGTCGTTGGATCTCGCTCCTTTGAGCAGGGATTCCGGCCTGTCCGGGGCAGCCTGCCCCCAAGGACAAAATCTGGGGAGCCCGGCCTAAAGAAGAGAGGATACTTCTTGAGGGGGACTAAGACGCCCCCAGCCAAAGGAACGCCAGCATCTGCCCGCAGCGCGGGCCGCGCCCACCTTCCCGGCGAAAGGAATAATACAGGCTCGGCCGACAGATGGTGCAATCGCCCGATACCACCACCGCATCCGAAGACAACCCCGCAGCGACAAGCCGCCGGCGCGCATCAGCCCCCAAATCGAGATAAATCTTGCCGCCGCGCAGATGCCGAATCTCGCGCGGGAACCGTTGCGCCACCTCGGGCCCGACCTGGTAGCAGCAGGCCCCCGCGTGCGGCCCCACCCACGCCGCCAGATCCTTCGGCTTGACCCCGAAGGTCCGCGCGAACTCGGCCACGGCCAACCCCGGCAGATCCGCGTCAAGGCCCCGCCAGCCGGCGTGGAAGACCCCTGCGGCCTTTCCGGAACGTTCCCATATCCAGATGGGAAGGCAATCCGCTACGACGACCCCGATCACCGCTCCCGGCCGGTCCGTCAGCCAGCCATCGCCTTGGGTCGGGAGTCCAGACTCATCGCCGCAGCGCAAGACCGCGATCCGGTTCCCGTGCACCTGCCTGAGCATCCTGGCATCCGGCTCGGGCGCGCCGGCCTTGGCCAAAGCAGCTTGGCGGTGACGCGCGTAGCGCATGTCGCCCCAGACGCGCGTGGTGAAGCCGTGGCCCAGACCGGCGCCGCGAAGCCGCGAATCACGGCAGAAACCGTCGGCGGGAGCCAAGACCGCCTGCGGTTCAGACAGCGGCATTGACAGGAGCCGCCTTGGCCTCCTGCGCGGCCGGCGCAGGGGTCGCCAGAAGCTGTGGCTGGGGATTCATCTTGGGCGTCCGGCGCAGGGGCCGGACCCACTTGGTAAAGCTGGAAGGTTTCAAGGAATACTCGTGCACCAGCCGCGCGACTTCCGATATTGGCTGGAAATCCTCCCACTTGATGCGCAGGATGCGCACCCCGGCCTGCTCCATCTCGCCGATGAATGCCTCGTAGTTCTCCTTCAAGGCGCGCAGGTAATCCAAGGAGATGCTCCGCTCCATGTCCCGTCCGCGGGCGAGGATGCGCTTGATAGCCGTCTCCGGTTTGACGTCGAGATAGATGAGCAACTGGGGGAAAACCAGTTCGCGCAGGACCATGTTGTCAAAGAGGTCGAGGTAAGTGTTGTAATCCATGTCCGTGATGATCTTATCGGGGTGCTGGTTGAGCATGCGGGCGAAGATGGTATCTTCCCAGATAGTGCGGTCCTGGACCACGCCGCGGATCCTTCCCAGGGAGATGCGGGTGATGAACTCTCGGTGCTGGCGAAAGCGGTGGTTCAGGAGCCAGACCTGCATCATGGTCCCGTACCCCTTCATGTCGTGGTAAAAACTCTCCAGGTAGGGGTTACCATCCACCTCCTCCAGGATGGGTTCGAAATTAAGGGCTCGAGCCAAATCCATGGTCAGGGTGGATTTCCCCACCCCGATGGTCCCAGCAATCCCAATATATCCCTCGGCGAACATGGCACGTTCCTCCTCGGCGTTAAGGCGCGCGCGGCGCGTCAGCCCGACTGAATCTCCTGCTCGATGCCGCGCAACGAGAGCTTCAAGTCGTCCGGGCTGGTGGCGGCCTCCAGCACGTCCTCCTCCCTGACCAACCCATCCCGAAACAGCTTCACCAAGGACTGGTTGAACGTCTGCATGCCGTAGAACTGGCCCTTGGCGCAGGCCTGCGCGATGGCGAGCGAATTATTCTCCTCAATCATCTTGCGCACATGGGCAGTGACGATGAGGACCTCGATGGCCGGCACGCGCCCCCCCTGGATGCAGGGCAACAGCCTCTGGCTGACCACGGCCTTCAGGCTTTCCGCGATTTGGATGCGCATCAAGGCCTGCTGGTGCGGAGGGTACAGATCGATGATGCGGGAAATGGTCTGGATGGAGTCCGCGGTATGCAAGGTCGAAAGGACAAGATGCCCGGTCTGCGCGGCGGTCAGGGCGGCGGAGGTGGTCTCCGGGTCCCGCATCTCGCCGACGAGGATGACATCGGGGTCCTGGCGCAGAGCCATGCGCAAGCCCTCGGCATAGGTGGGCGTATCCGCTCCGATCTCGCGCTGGCTCAAGAGACCCTTCCGGTCCTTGTGCACGAACTCGACAGGATCCTCGATGGTCAGGATGTGCTCGGCCCGGGTCTCGTTGATGTAGTCCACCATGGCGGCCAACGTCGAGGACTTCCCGGATCCGGTGATGCCGGTGACCAGCACCAGGCCCCGGCTATTCTCGGCGATCTGCCGCATGGTGTCCACAGGCAGGCGCAGGTCCTGGAAGCTGGGGATGACCGTTGGGATGAAGCGGATGGCGACGGCCAAGCGGCCTCTCTGCCGGAACACATTGACTCGGAAACGAGCCACCTCCCCCGCCTGAAAGCCGAAATCGACCTCGCCCCGCTCCGCGAAGATGCCCTTGGCCCTCGGGCTGAGTATAGGCGCCAGCATGCCTTCGACCTCGGCCGCCGCGATATAGTCAGGCGCGGCGGCCACCAGCTTACCGTCCACGCGCAGGTAGGCCGGCCCCCCGGCGCGGATATGAAGGTCGCTGGCCCTGCGGTTGATCATCGTCTGGAGCAGGGTCTGCAGGTCCATGGGGGCTATTTGAGCTTCCTCACCTTGAGCCTCAGATAGGCCGGGATGTTCCAGTCTTCCTGCCTCGGCTTGACGGCAAGGCGTGAATCCGGGACAGCTCCGGGGGCCTGGGATTGGTAGCGGGCCGCCAAATGCCCAGGCCGGTGCTGCAGGAGGCGGCGGTTGCCGCACTGCGGGGTCAACCCCGTGGCGATGACCGTGATGCGGATGGTATCCCCCAAGGTATCATCGTAAGCGTGCCCATTCTTGATCTTGGCGTCGGGGCTCGCCTGGCCCTTGACGAATTCATTCGCCTCATTGATCTCCCTCATGGTTATGGCATTGCTGCCGGTCACGTTGACCAGGATGCCTTTGGCGCCCATGATGTTCACATTCTCCAAGAACGGAGAAGAGACCGCGGCCTTCGCCGCAAGCAAGGCCCGGCCCGGTCCCTTGGCCTCGGCCATGCCGATCAAGGCCACGCCGGCGTTCTTCATGATGCTCCGCAGGTCGGCGAGGTCCACGTTGATTTTGCCCGGCACGGCGATCACATCGGAAATGGACTGGACGGCCTTGCGTAGGACGTCATTGGCGAGATCGAGGGCATCGATCGCCGTGGTGTCGTCCTCCACGTTTTCGAGGATGCGGTTGTTGGGGATGACCAGCAAGGTATCCACGTGTTGGCGCAATTCCTGCACGCCAGCATCCGCCAAGCTGGCTTTAAGCATCCCCTCGTGATCGAAAGGCCGAGTGACCACTCCGATGGTAAGAGCGCCCGCCTCTTTGGCCAGCCTGGCAACGACCGGCGCTCCGCCGGTTCCGGTCCCGCCGCCCATGCCCGCGGTCACGAAGACCATGTCTGCTCCGGCAAGGGCCTCCTTGAGGCTCGCCTCAGATTCCTGGGCCGCAGCCCGTCCCCGGGCCGGGTCTCCGCCCACTCCCAGGCCCTTGGTCAGAGTCTCCCCCAACTGGAGGCAGATCTCGGCCTGGCAGCCGCTCAGAGCCTGGGCATCGGAATTGGCGGCGATGAGCTGCACCCCGCGCAGCCCCGCTATCGCCATGCGGTTGACGGCGTTGCCCCCGGCGCCGCCCACGCCGATCACCTTGATGTTGGCGTTGGTCTTTTTTAATTCTTCCGAAACGGAGATATTCATACCAAATCCTCGAAGACCGCGCTCAGACGCCTGAACCACACGGGCCTCTTGCGGGGAGTCAGGCGCAAGACCCCTGTACCCCAGGGCGAACGATGGGCAAAGCTCAACAGCCCCAGCGCCGTGGCGTAGATCGGGCTGAACCACTTATCGTCGCCAGCCACCTGGTCAGGGTGCGCCAGGCCGACGCGCGTCTGCACGCCGAGCAGTTCCTCCACCGCCGCAGGCACGCCCTTAAGCAGGCTGCCGCCGCCGGTCAGGATCACGCCGCCCGGGCTGATCAGGTCCTTATAGGCCGAGGCCTGCAAGTCCTCGGCGATGATGGTGCAAATCTCCTCGACACGGGGCTGGACAAAGCCCATCATCGTGCTGGTCTTGATCCGGTCCTGGGTGCGGCCGTCCACGCGGCGGAACTCGATTTCATCGTCACCGTTGAGCAACGAAGAATGCGCCAAGCCGTGCGCGATCTTGAGCCGCTCGGCGGTGGACATGGAGGTGCGCAGACCCACGGCCAAGTCGCGGGTGATAAAGTCGGAGCCGATCCCGATCTCCTTGGAATAACGGATGCAACCTTCGGAGTAGACGCCGAGGGAGACCGACTGTCCGCCCAGGTCTACCAGCAGAGATCCCAGGTCCTTTTCCTCGGGGGAAACCAGTTGCTCGCCCGTGGCCAGGAGCCCGTAGACAACTTCCTCTATCTTGAAGCCGGCCTGGGTCACGGCCCTCATGAGATTATTGAGATGGGCGCTGGAAGCGGTGATGATATGCACGTCCACTTCCAAAAGCGAACCTTCCATGCCCACGGGGTTAGGCACGCCCTTCTGCCGGTCCAGAGAGAAGCTCTGCGGCACCACGTGCAGGATTTCGCGGTCCGGGGACAATGGGATGGCCTTGGCGTTGGCCACCACGCTGCTGACATCCTCGGCCGTAATCTCCTTGTCGGTACGCGCGATGTTGAAAGCGCCATGATTGTTGAACGATTGCAGATGGGCGCCGCGCACGCCGAGGTATAGGCCGGTCACCGTGACCGCTCCGGCCGCGGCCTCGGCCATCTCCAACGCCTGCCCGACCGCGGCGATCGTCTCAGGGATGTTGACGACTACCCCCCCGGTGATGCCGTGGCAGGGCACTCTAGCCCCGCCCAAGACGCGCATCCTCCCGGACTCGGATTCAGGCGCGCCGATGAGGCAGGTCACCTGCCCGCTGCCCATGTCCAATCCCGCGATCACATCCGATTTTGCCATCAGCGCACCTCGCCGAGCAAAGGCCGTCCCGCCACGGGGCGCAGCAACACCCGCCCGTCCTCAAAACTACGCAGATCGGCCAGCCAGGGCCCGTTGCCGGACGGCGCCGCGGAACCGCGGGCGTCGGCGAGTGCCTGGCGCAGCCGGACGAGTTTCTCCCGCGTCCAGCCCAGTCCGCCCCACAAGATCTCGGTCCCATCCGCGAGGGTTATCGCCCAGCCTTCGTAAGGGGAGCGGAAGCTCATCCGCGCCAGGGGCGAAGGCAGGCTTGCGTTGCGCGCCAGGTCCGCCAGCGCTGCGGGCAGGGCCTTGAGCTGCGCGGCGTCGGCATTCCCGATATCGATATCAGGAAGAGACCTTCGATCGATTCCGGCGCGAGCCGTGAAGACCGAGCCGTCATCGCCAAGGTATCCCGCGGGACGGCCGGCGCGCAGGATGCGACCCACGGCCGTGCGCGGGCCCACCTCCGAGACGGTGCCCCGCATAGGACGCAAGCGGCCGAGGGAGAGGCTCTTAGCACCCGAAAAATGTTGCTTCAAGGCCGCGCACCGAGCGCTGACGCCGCGTCCGAGGTGCCTTGCGGTAAGCCCGCCGGCCGCGGCCAGCACGGCCAGAGCCGCCACGGCGGCAAAGAGCCGCAACCGCCGGCGCAGCACCTTGGGCCGCATGGCCACACGGTGACGACGCACACGTCGATTAGGGCTCACCGACCTCCTGGGACTTGCTCTGTGAACGGACCGGAAGGATCGCGGGGATTCGGACTCACTGTTATGCGCGCATGCAAGGCACGAAAAAATCTGCTCGCCGGAACTTTTGCCATTATAACAACTTTGCCCATAGGATGCAATTTCATCGTCGACGTGAAAATGATGTAAGATGCGGCATGGCCATCCTGGACCGGATCATGCGAAGGCTCGAGCGTTACGCCGTACCCAATCTCACAGGCCTGCTCATCGCAGGGCAGGTGATTTTCTATGTCGCTGGCCTCGCCGGAGTCCCTGTCGCGGCGCGCTGCGCCCTCATCCCACGCTTGGCCCTGGAGGGCGAGTGGTGGCGTTTCGCGACATTCTTGTTCATCCCACCGCAGACCAACCCGGTCTTCGCCTGCCTCGGCTGGTATCTGTTCTACTTTATGGGCAATGCGGTCGAGGCGCGCTGGGGCGCCTTCCGCTATGACCTCTTCCTGCTCGCCGGCTGTGCCCTGACCCTGGCCGCCGCCTTCGCCGCGCCGGCCCGGCTCGTGACCAACATCTTCCTCGGTGGTTCCGTGTTCCTGGCCTTTGCGTTCCTTTATCCGGACCTCGAGATCAACCTCTTCTTCATCCTGCCGGTGCGCATGCGCTGGCTGGCCTGGTTCTCCTGCCTCGGCTACGCTTGGGAACTCCTCGCCGGAGACTGGCCGACGCGCCTCTGCGTCCTGGCGTCTCTGGGCAATGTCCTGCTCTTCTTCCGAACGGACATCCTGTGGGTGTTGCGCGCCAGGAGCCGCGTGGCGGCGTCCGGCGCGCAGCGGTCCAAGGATAAAGAAGCCTTCCACCGCTGCGCGGCCTGCGGCATTACCGATATATCCCATCCCGCGATGGATTTCCGCTATTGCCCGGAGTGCGGTGGCTTGTGCTATTGCCGGGATCATCTGCCCGGCCACAAGCATGCGCCGGTCTCAAGCCGCAGTTCGGATTCACCAAGTTGAGAGCGGACATGGACTGCTTGATGCGGGCGGGGTTCTTACAGGCGCTGTTTCTGCTGGCGCCCGCAGGCCACGGCGCGCCTCCCCCCGGGAGGCCGGTGGCGCCCATCGCCGCGCCCGCGATGGCCGCAGACAAGACGCCCGCGCCAACCCCAGCCGCTCCGCTGCAACGTCGCGCGGCCGCGGGCCGCAAGTCCATCAAGCTCTTCGTCTACGATTCTTCGGGCCGGCCCCTTCGGCTGCCTGCGTTTCTTGCCCTCATCGACCGGACCGACCGCGGCGGCGCCGCGGGGCCCCGGCCGGCCGGCATCCTCGTGGAATCCCTTGACGAAAGCGTCTGGGCACGGCCCGGGATCAGGCAGGAAAGCTCCCTGCTCACCTTGAGCTGGGACCGCACGCCGCGCGTCTCGCTGTGCCTGAACTGGCCGGTGGCCGACGACGGGTTCTCCACCGTCTGGGCGGACAAGAGCGGCGAAGGATTCACGGATGGGGATGCGGTCTTCCTCAACGAAGAGATCGCGCTCACGCAATACAATCGCTTCAAGGCTTCCCGACTCCAGCGCACGACCGAATGGGACCCTCCCTACAGGCCGAGCGCCAAGGCGGTCCGGCAGGCCGTCCGGACCCAAGAACTCATGGCCCGGGCGCAGGAGCAGAAGGACGCGGTCTCTCGGGCCAAGACTTTCGACGGGGCTTTGGCGGCGGTCTCCTTAGCCTGGCAAAGGATGCTCATGGAGCACGGGACGCAAATCGCCCGGGCCAGCCGAGCCAAGGGCTCGTTGCGCTTCGGCCTCGTCATCGACGAAGGCATTCTGCGGCGCCTCGACCACTACCGGGACGTCATCCGCGCGGTCAAGCGCTCCGGCGCCAACTGGGTGCGCCTGGTCTTCCGCAGCAATCCGCAGGATTTCCTTTACGCCAGCCAGAGCTCTTTCAACGAATATGACGCCGTTGTCAAGGAGCTGCGCGGCCAAGGATTGCACATCATGGGCACTGTCCTCGACACGGGCCAATGGCCCCGGACCATGACCCCCTCGATTTACGCGCAGCGCGCCCAGAACCTCGCGCTCCACTACAAGGACGCCATCCGCTCCTGGGAAGTGGGCAGCGAGCTCAACGGCGACTGGCTGGGTGGGATGAGCGCCCCGCTGAGCCCCGACCAAGTGTTCCAGATCTTCGCGGCCGGGGCGGCCCAGATCAAGACGCTGGACCCGACGCTGGAGACCGTGGCCACGCTCTACTGGTGGCACGCCACGGCGCCAGACAACGCACATTCCTTGTTCACCTGGCTGCGGCGCTACTCGCGCGAAGGGTTGGGCCGCAATCTCGACGTGCTCTCCCTCAGCCTGCAGCCCGATGACAATCCCGTGGGCATGGCCTTGGAGACCATATTCACACGCGCGCATCGCGAACTTCCGGACAAAGCGATCCTGCTGGGCAGCCTCGGCTACGTGGAGAAAGACAAACTCCAGGGCTACTGGTGGTTCTCCCCGGACGATGCGGCCGCCGCGCGCGCGGACCTTCTGACGTTCATGACCCCGGCCTCCTGCGCCATGCCGCGCTCGCTGTGCGGCGGTTTCTGGTGGCAGACTCTGGAGCAGATGCTCCCGGACAAGGGCCGGGGAACGGAACTCTACCGCAGCTACACGAAGACGCTCTCGCGGTTGGGCCGTCCGGCGGCCTTCTGATTACCCTGTCGCACACGAGGTATGCTAAAATCAATACCTGTCCCGGCTTCAGGGGAAGATCTCTGGAAGGGTGCGTGAGTGGTTGAAACGGACAGTCTCGAAAACTGCTAGGGGCTAACGCCCCTCGGGGGTTCGAATCCCCCCCCTTCCGAAGCTTTGGAGGTCCGCAGCCATGACCTGGTGGAATCCGTTCAATAAGAAGGACGATCAGCCGCAGACTGCCGCGCCGCCGGAACTACCCAAAGAGCTGGCCGACTCCCCCCTCACCAAAGGGATGATGGCCAAGTTCTACCGCATGTGGAAGAACCCGGCCTTCCTTAATCAACTGCGCACGCTCAGCGCGTACATGGCCAAGGATGGAGTGAACATCAAGGACATGGCGGCGGTCAAGGCCTGGCTGGAGAAGAACAAGGAAGCCATCGAGGCCGGGAAATTCAAAGAGCTTCCCCCGGGGTCGGAGAAACAGGAAACCTTCGTCAAGACCGGGCCGGACGTCGGACGCAACGACCCCTGCCCCTGCGGGTCCGGCAAGAAGTACAAGAAGTGCTGCGGCGCTAAGAGCTAGGCTGGATTCAAAGGCGGGAAACTGGAGCGGGCGAAGGGAATCGAACCCTCATCTCTACCTTGGCAAGGTAGCGTTCTACCACTGAACCACGCTTGAAGCTCCCTCGTCGGAGAATCCTTGTCTGATTCGTCCGGCCAGTCCGCATAGGTAGCGGTCTGGCATGGGGTCCGTTTCAAATAACATGGGGCCTTGGCGGCTATCGGACACCCGAAGGCACCGCACCTATTTTATCATTTCAACGGGTCTCCGTCGTCGCTGCCCCAATCTAGGATGCCTGGCGGATTGCCTTTCCCCCCTTGAGCTTCAAATCTCTTCTTTGCGCCGCAAGCATTACAATCGGCGGGAAACATCCTGATAATCACAGGACCGCTATTTCCCCCGGTCAATTCCGCGACCTCTGTCTCTGTTATCTTGCCCTCCATGCGGTCCCAAATCAAAGCCACGGCCCGCATATCACCAGCCAAGGCAAGCCCGTAGACCTGCTCGACCAGCTTTTGCTCGCGGGTCGCGTCGCCATCCCTGGCGCGCAGATGGCGCGAGAGCAGCTTATTCAGCTTCGACGGTGGCCGTCCGCCTGGGTTTCCGCTCTTGCCCGGCTGGAACTGATGCCGCTTCTGCAACTCATTCATACCTGTTTTCCTCCTGTTCTCAGGCCAACTTACCAGCTTTACCGGGTTTACCGGGTTTTCTCTACTTCTTTCCCCTTCTCTCTCTTCATCCTAAAAAGTCTTTAAAGTGGGAAATACCCGGTAAACCCGGTATCCTGGCATCATTCAATGGGCTCCTGCTTCCAAGCCAGCCCAGCCCAGACCCTAACGCCGTCCACCCGCGCCTCCACAACTCCCAGGACCTCGCCCAGGCGCTTGTTAAAAGCCCGCTGGCTGGCCGCGTGGTGTATTCCAGCGGTGCCGACCCATTGCTTGTATGCCTCGTAGACCTCGGCCTTGCCCACAGTGGCCCCCGACTTGACCTCAAGGCGCTCGGATATGAACTCAAAGGCGTTGTCGCATTGCCTCCGGTAACTCTGCCCGGCCTCCTGGACGCTGGCGCAGGTGCTAAAGTCCTGTTGCGCCTCCAAGCGTTGCAGACCGGCCAGGGCGCGGTTTAGAAGGGCGCTCCGGGCCTCCGGCGTGGTCAGGAGTTCAAGCAGGTCCTTCTTTGCCTTGGAACCCTGGAAGCGATTGGGGAATGGAATGATGACCCAGCGCCGGAAGTAGGCCGGGCTCAGGTCCCGAGACTTGGGCAGTTCATTGGCGCTGAAAAGCAGCCGGGCCGTTGGGACCAGTTTGAAAGGTTGCCCGAATTTCCGTTCGGCCTTGATGATGTCGCCGCCAACAATGGCCTTGAACACGTCGGACTGTTCCAGGCTGGAACTTGGGAGGTCCGCATAGACGTTTACGAGCTTGCCTTGAAGCTCCGCCGCCACGAAGCGGTTTTCTACGAGGTCCTGTAGCGATATGTGAGACACGCTATCCTCTCCCAGGAAGGCCGTCAGCATCGAAAGGAAGGTGGATTTCCCGTTGGCCCCATCGCCCAGGAGAGTAAACGCCTTCTGAAATTTCGTTGTGGGCCGCAACAGGTAGCCGACCAGTTCCTCGGCCAACGGCAGGGCGTCCGGCGGGAATACTTCGGCCAGGAAGCGGTCCAGAAACTCAGAGTGTGCGCCTGGAACATGGGCCGCGTTGATTTGGAACGTTGAGCGGTATTCCGGCGAGTGGGGTTTGAGTTCGCCCGTGCGCCAGTCCAGCATCCCGTTCTGGGCGTTCAACAGGTGCATGGCGTCCGGGTTCAGGTCACGCGCCGCAACCTTGGAGCTTTCCTTGACCAGCGCGGAAGTGGCTTCAATCCGTTCCGGCTTGGATGATTGTCCAAGTTGCTCATGCGCCAATCGTCGGGCTATGTCTGCTCCGTTGGGCCGGAAGACGCCGCCTTCGTAAAGGTGGAGCCGGACCCCGACCCCGGCCTCGTCTATCGGCGAGGTAAGGAAATGATGCTGGCGGGCTATCTCTTGGGCCAAGACGGCCGGGCGGAACACGTTGCCCTCTAGCCAAGGGGCGCGAGACGGCCGCCCATGGTCCTGAGCTTCGCGCAGTCGCGCCAGCCGTTGCCCTGCTTCCCGACGGCTGATAATGCGGCAGGTCGCCAGCTTCTCGATGCCAAAGCGGGCCTTGTCGCTCGGAAGAATGGCGAGGCTGCAAAGCATTGCAGATAGGGCTCTCTCTCGTCCCTCAATCGGCGCTTCGGGACCTGGAAAACGGTCAATGGCCGTGTCCACGTCCCGCAGGATGGCGTCGTGGTATAGTGCGCAGTTCAGAGGCGAGGGGTCCTTATCGTAGAGTTCCGCCAGGGCCAGGCGCTCGTCGGAGTTCATGACCGACCCCCAAAAAGCTCCGGCTGGGCCGGGTCCGCGATGGCCCAGAGACGCAACGGCAGGCGAATTTGCGGCTCCCAAGGCGGCTTCTGATAGGCTGTCCCCTTCGCCCGGATGAGGTCCAATGAGGCGTGATACCGTATTCCCCGTTCGTCCTCCAACTCAACGCCGTGCGCGCCATCCTGCTGTGCGGCGTCAACCTGAAAAACTGCGAGGCACCAGGACGGCTCAGGCAGGCGCAAAATATTCTGGGTCTTCACACGCTTATGTAGGACGCCATCCCTACCAACACGGCCGGGGATTTTATTCATGGCCCGGCCCCCGGTGTAGCAAGTCCTTAACCGCCCGTAGCGTCAGCGCGTATTCGCGGGCATCGAGCTTCAGCGTAGACGACCAATAGCGCCGCGATAGTTCCGCAGCTTTGGGGCTGGTGAAGACAAAGAGGAAATGGCCGTCCTCGCGTTCCAGGGTCGGGGGTTGTCGGAGAAGACACGTTAGGGCCGCGCACTCTCCCAAATCTTTTGTTCGATGGGCGGGAAAATCTCCGACGCATTTTTTCTGCATACATCCTCCGCGCCTCAAAGTTTGGGAGGCGCTGAGGACAGGATACCCCTATGCAGAAGGGGCGTCCGTGACGCTAATTTTGCCGGATTAGTTCAGACGCTTTCTGCGGCGATAGGCTGCTTGGCGGAGGGCCTCTGACATAACGTCAGTGTTGCCGGTGGGAAAAGCTGGAAATCCATCTTGTGGGGCACCGCCAATCTCGCGGTAAATCTGCCCCTCTCGTTTTCCAGCAAGCTTCTTTGCGAGAATCGTTCTGTCGCGCCCGAGATTTTTCTTGATGCGGATTTTCAGAAGTCCTGGCAGTTGCTGTTGAAGTAATCGAATCTTTGGCCAGAGCTTTACAATGACCTCATACGCGCCACTCGCTGGCAAGGGTCCGACCTTAAGATGGTCTCCGCAATTGACTATTCGGAGCCGTGGCGTTCTCCTCCAGGGGTTAACCATGCGAGCGGCTGCCGTGATGAATCGTCTGCCTCGCGGGTCGCGCTGTCTCTTTATTGCCTCTATAGTCGTGTTCTTATAAACCAGCGCGTACAGGTGCCTCCCGTTGGTGTGGCCCCATTCGATACCGATAGCAGCCTTTGGAGAGAAAAATGCCCATTCACGAATTGGCTTGTCGAATAGTAGGTGCTCAAGAAGAAGCACGTCACAGAGGTTCATGATTTCGCAGGCCGTGCGAAGTTTCTTAATATCGTCGGCCGTTACAGCGCTGTATTGCTGGACCCATGCCCGCAGGTCCTTTTCAAAAATCTGTTGGTCTTTCGTAAGCCCCGGCGTATGGGCCGGGGTCCCCGGCGAGCGCGAGAAATTATTACGAATGACGGAGCGCTGCAATGCGCCCCAGTCATCATGAACCAAACGCTGCACGAAGCTCCAATCATGGCCGGGGACGCTCGGGTAGAAGAAGGCCCACCTGAGGCCGAAATCCCGGCTGATTTTTGAGACGGATGGCTTAAAATGTGGCTTGAGGTCTGGCAGCGAGAGCGTGAACTTTACTTGTGGGTGCGCGAGAAGCTTCCAACGGATTCGCGCCCAAAGTCGTTTGGCCGTCCTTGGGTCAATGCCGCGTTCCTGACGAACTTCAACGACCGCCTTCTTGAATGACTCCCGCGAGAAGGCGATACTAAGTGCGTCATCTTCGGCTTCCGGCAGCTTCGGAAACTTCCCGCCTATCTGCATATCCATTTTATCTGCTTGCCGCAAGAGGGCGGCCCAATCCGTCGGCGCTCGCTGTCGCGCGCTACGAAGATTTTATCATTGCCAGGGCACTCACCGGAGGCTAATTCCGGCCTGCTCGCTGTCTGCGGGCATGAGCTGCGGGGTCTGGTCGCGGTTGTGCAGTCGTGCCGCGTCTTGAACTTTAGGCACCATGTAGCTGTAAAGTGACCGTACCGTCACCCCGCCGGAATCATTCCGTGCCGCTCCGGCCAAACCCTTGAGCAGGTAATATGTGAATGCTCCATGTCCCTGCTCATCAACAGTCCCAGAAATCTGGTCCTTATCCGAAGCGGCTAACACAACCAATTTCTTCGGAACTGCCCCCATGTCTATTTTGCTGACTAATGGCCGCGCCCCTTTGGGCAAGACCGAACGGCCACCAGCTCCGGAGAAACAGGAATCCAGCGCCACGATTACTTGCCGGGCCTTAAGACCGCCGAGCTTTGCATAAAGTGTCGTAACCGGATAGGCGGTGCTTTCAAGGTCCTCGGGGTCTCCATCCATGCCGACGAGGTATGCCTGATTGGTTTTGGTATCTGGTGCCCCATGGCCTGAGTAATAAAAGAACACAGTTGAGTTCTCGCTGACGCGGTTAGGGAGCCATGTATTTACAGATTGGGAGATTTTGGCCCTGGTGGCATCCTGGTCGCTGAGGAAAAAGATGTTCCGCATCGGATAGCCCAGAGCCACAAGGTGAACACGAACGGCCTGGGCGTCACGGCTCGCGAATTGGGCTGAAGGAAGGTTGCCGTATTTCTCAACACCAATGACGACCGCATAGTTATTTGGATTTTCTGTGCTCTTATATGTGGGGGTGTCTACATCGGAGGCATATTGCGGCAATACCTGTGGACTGCCTTGCTGGGTCAGGACATTGCCTGTTGCGAGAGGCATAGGCAAGCCTTTCGCCACAGCGCCGTGAGCACGGAGCACCTCGGCCACATCATCCTGCCCTAGCATGGTCGCTCTCGTGAGTGCGGTTATGCCGAAATTGTCCCTGGCGTTTACGTCCGCACCATGTTCAAGTAGAATTTGGACGATGTCCGTGTGACCCGTTGCGGCTGCCTGCATGAACGCGCTGTTTTTTGAGTTTATGTCCGCGCCGTGGGCGAGGAGCACCTTGACAACGTCCGCGTGACCCATGGCCGCCATCGTCAGGGCGGTCACGCCGATATTGTCCTTGGCGTTCACGTCCGCGCCGTGGTCAAGCAGAGCTTGCACCACGTCTGCATGGCCCATTGCAGCCGCTGATATGAGCGCCGCGTCGCCCCATGAGGATTTCGCGTTCGCGTCCGCGCCATTACTTAGCAGGGATTGAACTTTGGCAAGGTCGCCCTTACTGGCAGAAATCACAAGGTTATCGTTAATGCTGGCGAAAGAGACCCCCGCTACTGCGGACAGAATTGAAAAGACTATCAGCGCCATTCGACACCATTTCATAGTCATATCTCCTCGTGCTTGTGTGTCGTCAGTCCTGCGGCTTTTAGGCGGGATACTGAGGTAGACCGGAAAGAATCAGCGGCACCAACCCCAGCCGTTCCAATGACCAGGACTGATGCCGCCTTTCGCCACGCCGAAGCGTGGTTATCAGCGGCCTCAATCCGGTTTGGAACGTGCCCCCTCATCGTCGAGGTGAGCTTACCGCGCTCTTATGCGCGGCCCCGGTGAAGCCAGAACGTCAAATCAGATTATCTCTTGTCTTGATTCCCTCCAACAGGTGAGAGTCTACCAAAATCCGCCATCACTTGAGCCGGACCTGCCGCCGCTCTCCCGGCAGCGGCCCCATGCGGTCCACCACTCCAATGGCCTGCGCCTTAGCCAGCGCCTCAGCATCAGTGAGCGCCCCCAGATAAATCTGCGTCGTCGTCAGCCGGGAATGCCCCAGGACGCGGCGCACCGTTTCCACGTCAGCCCCGCCCCGCAGCAGTTCCACCGCGCACCCGTGCCGCAAAGCATGGGCTCCCAGGCGAGGGGCCGCGATGCCAATCCTTTGCGTCAGCCGCTTCAACCGCAGGCGCACCGCATTCCGGCTCAGCGGCTCGCCAAAGTGGTTGCAGAAAACCCGGTCCCCCGGCTTGGCCTCGGAACGGCACCGCAGCCAGTCCAGCACGGCCCGCCGCGTTTTCTCTCCCCAAACGATAGGGCGGAACTTCCCCCCTTTGCCACGGACGGTGGCCGTGTTCTGCGCTAGGTCCAGGTCTTGAATCCGCAGGCTCAAGGCCTCGGATACCCGCGCCCCGCTGTCGAAGAGCATACAGAACAGCGCCAAGTCCCGCTTGCCCAAGGCGGTCTTGGTGTTGAGCAACTCCAAGATTGCCGCGAAGTCCTCCGGGCGAAACGCCTTCGGGGGCCTGACCTCAATCTTTGGCTTGGCAACAGTATCCGTCGGGTTCTTGGTCAGCAGTCCGTCCGCCACAAGGCTGCGGAAAAGCGTCCGCAGGTGCCGGAACCTCGTTTGGAGCGTCGCGGACGCCAAGCCAGCCGCCCGCCTATCGTCCAAGAACTGCTTGATGTGGACCGGCGACACCACGCAGGGCCGCTGCGCTCCGGCCCGCTTGAAATACGCCACGGCCTGCGCCAAGGTCCAGCGGTAATGTTCCGCTGTGGCCGGACTGTGCCCCTCCGCCCGCCCGCGCAGTTGGAACATGGAAAGCGCCTGCTCCCAGGTGAGGGTTTCAGGCTTAATACTTTGAATCGCCAGCACCGTTTCGTTCATACGCGGCTCCCGAAACGGACCCGGCAAGGGTAGCGGTCTGGTAGGGCCTAAATCGCTACGCTACGGACGGCTCTGGAAGGGGATTATCGACGGAAACTGGAGCGGGCGAAGGGAATCGAACCCTCATCTCTACCTTGGCAAGGTAGCGTTCTACCACTGAACCACGCCCGCGTTGTCCGGACAAACATTATACTTTTCACGCTTCCCCTCATGCAATAGCTTGGACCACCTCATACCTTGGGGCTCTGCGGTGAGGCTTGCCCCGGGACCGCGGGCGGGGCCATGAGGTTCTCCTCGGCGGCAGTGCGCTGGTCTTCCTCCGCCAGGGCCGCGACCACCTCGTCAAAGCACACCTGCAGGCGCTCGACCACGGCTGGGTCGAACTGCTTGCCCGCCTCGGACTTGATATGGGCCAGCGTGTCCGCCAAGGACCACGCGCCCTTATAAACGCGTTTGGAGGCCAAAGCGTCGAAGACATCCGCCACCGAAACGATGCGCGCCTCTATCGGGATGGCCTCGCCCTTAAGGCCGTAGGGATAACCCGTGCCGTTGTAATTCTCGTGGTGCGCGATGGCCACCACGGCGGCCAGGCGCAGCAGGCGGCTCTCGGCATGGATGAGCATCTGGCTGCCGTAGATGGTGTGCCGCTTCATCTCCTCGTACTCCTCGGGGCTGAGCTTGTCCGGCTTGCGCAGGATCGAGTCCGGGATGGCCACCTTGCCGATGTCGTGCAGGGGGCTGGCGTACCGGATATCCTCCGACTCATGGTAGCTCATGCCCATGGCCGAGGCCAGTATCCCGGAGATGCGGCTCATGCGGCGCAGGTGCTTGCCGGTGTCCTGCTGGTCGCGGAATTCGGCCACCAACGCCATGCGGTAGATGGTCTCCAGGTGCGAGCGGCGCAGCTCATCGTACAGGCTGGCGTTCTCGATGAAAGAGGCGGCCATGGTGCCCAGTATCCGCAGCAGGCCATCGTCCTCATCGGTGAACGGCCCTCTGGCCTTGTTCAGGACCTCGAAGACCCCCAGCACCTGGCCGTCGTGTCCCTTGAGCGGGACCGCCAAAACGCTGCGCGTCTGGTAGCCGGTGATGCGGTCGAGGTCCTGAGTGAAGCGCGTGTCCCGGTAGGCGTCGCGGATGTTGACCGCGCTGCCGGTTTTGGCCACGAAGCCGGCGATCCCCTGGCCCAAGGGCATGCGCAGTATCTTCTCCTCCATGCCCAAGGCGACCTTGGTCCACAGCTCGCCCTTATAGGTATCCACCAAGAAGACCGAGCAGCGGTCCGCGTCGAGGATGTGGCGGACTTCTTCGGCGATGATGGTCAGGAGCGAGTCGAGACGGTTCTCGGTCGCGATCAGACGGCCGAAACGCGCCAGCAGGGTCTGGCGCTTCTCAAGCTCCTGCCTGCGTCCCATCCTGGGCTCCTTGCGCGAGAGCGCGAGCGGCGAGTTCCGATAGGTGGACGACTTCGCACTCAGGATAATATTTCTTCAGTCCCTGGGCAAGCTGGATGAGGCAGGAGGTCCCGCTGGCGGCCACGATCCGGGCCCCGGTCGCGGCGATGCGTCCGGCCTTGCGCCGGATGAGTTCCTCGGAGAGCCCGGGGTTGCGGAAGGCATAGGCCCCGGCCCCGCCGCAGCAGACGTCGGATTCCTGCAATTCCCGGTAGGACGGTCCGGCCAGCCGCCGCATCGCGGCGTGGGCCACATCCTTGAGGCCCTGCCCATGGCAGGCGCGGCAGGAATCGTGATAGGTCGCGGGCGCCAGGCCCGCCAGCGGCGGCAGCGCCGCGTCCCGCAGGATCTCCGGCGCGTCGAGCACCGCGGCCGCGAAGCGCTCGGCACGGCCCCGCCAATCCGGATCGCCCAAGAAGAGCTGCGGGTACGACTTGAGGAACGCCGTGCACGAGGAGCAGTCCCCCACCACCGGGCCGCGGCCCCCGGCGGCCTCGAACAACACGATGTTGCGGCGCGCCGCCCGCCGCGCGTCCTCCACATCGCCGTAGTTGTAAGCGAGCAGGCCGCAGCAGCCGTTATCCAAAAAGTTGCCGCTGCCGCGCAGCGCTTCAAGCACCGCCACCGTGGCTTGTCCCACGCGCGGGTAAAGAAAATTGGGTCCGCAAGGAGCGAAGTAGAGCCACTGCGGTTCCGCGGCTGCGGGGCGCCGGCGCAGGATCTCGTAGAGGAAGGTCAAGGGCGCCTCCCGGACGTGCTCCTCGGCTAAGGCCAGGCCCGGCAGGCCGATGAGGCGCAAGAATGGACGGGCGCAGGCGGTAAGGCCCAGGCGCTTGGCCAGATTCGCGGCCTTGAGCCCGAAGGCCAGCAGGCCGCGGTGCTCGGACAGGAGCCGGCAGAGGAGCCGCGCCAGCCAATGGGGCTTCTCGGCCAGCATGCGCCGTCCTTCCAGGACGATGTCCGCGGTACCTACGCGCGCGTAGCACGCCGCGGTGCAGGCGCCGCACAGCAGGCAGGTGTCCAGTCCGTCCTGCGCGCTGGCCGGGTCCGCCAGCCTCTTCTCGATCAAGAGGCGCACCATCTGGTTGCGGCCGCGCGCCGAGCGGGCCTCGTTGCCGGTGATCACGTAGGTCGGACAGGCCTGCTCGCAGTAGCCGCAGCGGCAGCATTGGCTGGCCGCGTCATATGAGGACTTCTCTCCCAGGTCCGTCAACAGCCGGCGCAGTTCCGTGCTCATGGCGTCAGGAATGGAACCAGGGATTGAACAAATTCTTCGGGTCGAAGGCCTGCTTGACCTTCTTCTGCCAAGCCCCGGCCGCGAAGGAGGATGTGTCCTCGGCCGCGGGGACATCCCGCGGACCGGAGCGGAGCTTGAGGGTGACATCCACCATGACCCCCAAGGTCCCCCATGAACCCAAGACCAGGCGCGGCAGATCGTAACCCGCCACGTTCTTGACCACCTTGCCGCCCAGGTCCACTACTTCGCCGTCGGCCAGGATGAGCCGTACGCCTAATATGTCATCGCGCAGTCTCGGCCAGGGCTTGGCGGCCAGCAGGCCTCCCAAGGAGCCATCGAAATCGGGCCAGTGCAGGTGAAAGCCCTCCGCGGCGAGAGCGGCGCGCAGGGCGCGCACCGACACGCCGGCTTCCACCGTGACGGTATAGTTGCCCCGGTCCCAATCCAGCACCGCGCTCAGCCCCGCAGACGAGATCTCGACGCAATCGGGCGGGACGGCCTTCCATCGCAAGCCGCCGCCGACGATGGCCATGGTCCGGCCCAGGCTGGCACACTCCTTCACCTGGGCGACCAGCCGCTCAGCCTGCGGGCTCAAAGCCCGCGCGGCGAGCAAGGGCCCGGACTCGGAGTCTCCTGGCTCCGGGAACATCTTATCGGGATTGGCCAGATCCTCCGGATC
>Ga0118677_10006604_pt1 | contig 19536 bp, 9 predicted proteins | sample AliMusrvi5mmetaG_FD_86154 | JGI IMG/M metagenome (GOLD analysis project Ga0118677, IMG submission 86154)
GCTTTCGTTGGCTTGAAGGGCATTCAATATGTGGCCAAAATAGCCACATATTTACCGCTGATCCCGCTGGCGATTTTGATCATCCTGCTCGTCAAAACGGTGGGCTCTCTTGGTAGTTTTGACGCCGTTAAATTCGTCGAATTACATAAGAGCGTCGCCCCGCAAACGCCTGCCGCCTTGAGCATGTTCGGCGTACTGGCCTTCATGTTGACCTATGTTGTCGGTTTCTTTGCCACAGCCGGTGCGGCGGGTGTTGATATCTGTAGCAACAATGCGGACAAGAAGGATGTGCAGTTGGGTGGTTTGTCCGGCATCGCGCTGGCCATTGTTCTGACGGCCGGCATGGCCATGCTGATTGCAGCGGGTACGTATGGTTCAAGCGAACTCAGCCAAGCCGCCGTGGCTTCGGGTAAAGGCAGCCTCCTGCTTCAAACACCGGGCCTGATCCCGGTGATCATGGGTTCCAGCATCGCTAAGTGGATGATGTTCCTGCTCGCGATTGCGGCGTTCCCGCCCGCCTGCTTCTCGTCCCTCATCGCCGCGAACAGCTTTAAAACCACGCTGCCCAAGGTAAATCCGCTCCTGTCTGTCGGCATTGGCGCGGTGGTCAGCATTCTCCTCGCCGTATCGGGCTATGCAGGCAAGGCGATCATTGTGTTCCAGATTATCGGCGCTTCCTTCGGCCCGATCTGCGGCGCGATCGCCATGGAGTACATCCTGAGCAAGGGCCGCTGGAGCGGACCGCGCGCGGCCTTCAACCCGGCCGGCTGGGTCTCGTGGGCCGTCGGCTTCGCCATCGGCGTGCAGCCCAACTTCGCCGTCCAGTGCGGCTTCTCGATCCCGGCAGCTCCGGTCGTGGCCTTCATCGCCGGCGCAGCCATCTACGCGCTGCTCGCCAAAGCCCAGACGCCGGTCCTGCCCTATCCGCAGGCCAAACAGCAGAGCGCCGACTGATCGAGATCAGACGGGGCGGGCACGTTCAATCCGCTTCCAGCTCCAACGAACTCCGCAGGGCTAAACAGTCGTGCGGAGTTTCGTTTTCGGGTGGCCCGCCGTTGCGCAAAACAGCATAGTTTTTTTGCGCAATTTAGGGTAGTTCAGAATTTTCCGCCATGCTATTCTTTATGTGGATTTAGCGTATCGGTTCAGATTGGATGACTTTATAGGAGTGCGACTATGAAACTGCGCTGTTTGCTCTTGCTCGTGTCCTGCGCATCGCTGACACCTCGCGTTGAGGCGGACACCCTCGTGGCCGCCGGATCAACCCTGACGGTCACCAATACCGAAGCGTTCGGGCTCAACAACCTCCAGTTGGGCGCGGGCTCGACTCTCGTCTTCGGCGGCGCAGGCGTCGGGGCGGGCGGCCTCAACGAATACACCCGCACAGGCGCAGGCGGCATCGGCACGCCTTTCGTGAACTCTTACGGCACGTGGACCCGCATCACCACCAACGTCTTCTGGGGCAGCACGACGATCACGAACGCCACTTCGACCGAATACGTCTACACGGGACGCTGGTTCGTTCCTGGCGCCAGCATCTATAGCTTCTTTGAGCACATTGACGATGCCGCCATAATCGCTGTGGACGGCAACGTCGTCCTCCAGAACAGCGTGTGGAACGACCCCTCTTGCGTGCGCAACGTCTCGCTCGCTGCGGGCTGGCACGACCTCGAGGTCCGCATTTACAACGGCGCGTCCACGGGCGGCATGGCGACCAACGTGCTGGCGAGCGGCATCCTCTACAGCCCCAGCAACACGTCCATCAGCGTCGCCAACCAAGCCTTCGCCTTCCCCTTCGTCGACACCGGCGACGGCTCGTCGCTTCTCTCCGTTCACAACTGCATTCTCTTCCAGAAGGCCTTCATCAACGACTCAGCCGCCTTCGACCTCTCCGCCTACGGCACGGGCCAACCGCTTGCTCTCACCGCCGGCCTGCTTCCTGCCCCCAACGCAAAGGCCTCGCTGACCGTCGCGGGCGGCTGCGGCGAACTCACGTTCGGCGCCAAGAACCTGTCCGCACAATTTCCCCCTTTTAATGCCGATGTGGCCTTCACCGGCGTCTCGAACCCCAAAGGCGTCACGTTCCACGACTATTCCACCGTCGTCTCCTGGCCCGCCTCTTGCCCGTGGCGCGTCGCCGACGGCTCGACGGTCGCGCTCTTCGGCACCAACCTGCTGGGCGCGGGCGATGTCACGCTCACCAACTACAACATCTACGTGCTCTCGCCGTTCGCCGTGGCCAGGGACGCCGTCATTCACGTGCAGGGCACCAACCTGACGGCATACCTCAAGCCATGCACACTCGACACCAACGGGCTGTGGTCAGGCTGGAACATCACCCTCACCAACGACGTTTCCCTCGAGGGCGTCAACGCGACCGCCAGCTTCCCCATCAACGTCGACATCGGCTACCAGGGCACGATCAGCGGCACCGGCACGGTCACCAAGACCGGCACCGGCCGCACGGAGATCAAGGAGCCCTGCACCTTCGTCGGCCCCGTATCGATCAGCGACACCGGCACGTTCATCATCGACGCCTCCACGGCTGGCGACTCCAACAACGTGGTCACCGTCGGCGCCGGTTCGACCCTCAGCCTTTATCCGACCGGCTACGGCACGACCGACACAACCGCCTCAATCAAGACCCTTCACGGCGGCGGCGCCACCGGCAAGATTTTCCTGCCCGCCAAGCAGACGCTGACGGTTGACTACCTGGACGGCGCGCTCACTGTCCAGGGCTCCGGCAGCGCGCTGCGCGTCAACACGCTCGGCACCAACGCCACGCTGATCGTTTCCGGCCAAACCGCTGTCACGCTCGGCTCCGTAGCCCCGGGCACCTCGCTCTCTTTCGACAGCGGTGCCTCGCTGCGCGTCCTCACCTCTGGAGCGACCCTCGACGCGCTCACCCTCGTCTCCGGAACCATCCCGGTTTCCGGCAACTTCGCGATCGGCTTTCTCGGCGGCGCCGGCAAACTCGTTAAACAGGGCTCAGACACGCTGAGCGTCTACTTCGCCACCAACGCGGCCGGCATCCAAGTCGACGCCGGCAAGGTGACTCTCGCCCCGCCCGCCTCCGGTACCGTGCTGGGCAGCCTTCCGGCGCTCTGGCTGGACGCCTCCGCCAGTAACGTTTTCACCCAGTACAAGAGCTACACCTACACCAACAACTCCATGGTCATCGAGCGCTGGAACGACTGCCGCCCCGGCGCGCCCAATTACGGCTACAACAACCGCGGCGACGACTACTGCCAAGCGTATCCGTTCGTGCTGACCAACGCGCTGAACGGCCTGCCGGTCGTTTCGTTCGGCTCCTATCAAATGCCGATCTACCCGCCCTATGTCAAGCCGGGCGACTTATCAGGCACCGAAGCCCGCCGCCTCCCGCTCTCCACCAACATCGCCGCCCAGTATGCCGTCTTCGTGTTCGGCAGCCAGAACGGCGGCGGCGCCACCGTTCTCAGCGGCGACACCTTGTATCGTCCCGGCTCGACCACCAACGATTTCCGAAACCCCGCCACCCCGATTCTCGCCGTGACGGGCTATCCGGTCTGGACAAACGGCGTCCCCGTCATCGCCACCAACACCGGCTTCACAGGCGGCTACCAGATCCTCTCGATTAACGCCAATGGCAACTCGCTCAACGCCCTCGGCTGGCGCGTGAACAACGCCACCGCCGGCGGCCAAATCTACGGCGAAGCCCTGTTCTTCACAAACAGCCTGACCGCCATCCAGCGCATGACCGCCGAGTCCTATCTCGCCACCAAATGGCGCCTGCCTTACAGTTTCACAACGGTTTCCGCCGTCACCGTCGCAAGCGGCGCCACGCTCGAGGTCGGCGGCGCCTTCTCCGTCGGCCGCGTCTACGGCTCGGGAACACTCAGCGTCACCACGAACCTCACCGCCTTCGACGTCTTGGGCGCCTTCAACGGCTCCATCGCGCTCAGCGGCGGAGCGCTCTCGATCCCCAACCTACCCGCGCCGCCTGCAGCCGCCGACGTGCCCACCAACGCGCTCACCGCCTGGTTCGACCCCTCGGTCACCAACCGCGTCGTCTTCGGAGCGAAATACACCCCGGCCAGGCCGCTCGCCGTCGCCGCGCTCTTCGACCGCACCACCACCAACCGCTTCCTTTTCGGCTCCTGCAACACCGACCTCACCTACGACCGCCGCCCGTGGCTCGCGGTCACCAACAACCCGCTGGGCGAAACGCTCTACTGGCTCGACTACACCAACAGCTACTCCGGCGACGTCAGCGGCAACACACTCCGTCTCTACCGCAACTCCGCCTACATCGGCCTCAACAACGCCACCGGCAACCAAACGCCCACCAACGTCCAGACAGCCTTCATCGTGCTCGACAGCTCGCGCGGCGGCGGCGTGCCCATCACCTACAACGTCGATGCCAACCAGGTCTTCACCCGCGACAACCCGCTGTCGACCACCTCGCCCATCTGGGGCGCCAACACGACGAACTCCGTCAAAAACGGCCAGACCTTCCTTGACGGCGTCTCCGTCAACGGCGCCGCGCGCGGCTACAGCGGCACCACAGAGCTCCTCTCCTTTGTCGCAACCAACGTCGTGCAGGCCGCCTTCTTCGGCTGGTACGGCAACGAAACGTCCAACCGCGAGCGCCTCGGCGAGATCCTCCTCTTCGAGACCGCGCTGACCGACAGCGCCCGCGCCGGCGTCGAGGCCTACCTCATGCGCAAGTGGCTCGGCAAGGCCCGCGCCGGCTACAGCGACGTCAGCGGTGCCACCCTTACCGGCAGCGGCACGGTCACCGCCGCCAAAATCTCGCAACTCCCCGTTCTCGGCGCGGGCTTCACCGGCGACGTCGCCCTCACCGACTCCGCCTTCGCCTTCACGGTCTCGACCAACGCCGCCCGCCAGTATGTCGTCGCCCCGTCGCTCACCGCGCCCGCCGCGCTCACCGTGCCCGCGGCTGGCACGATCTCCGTCACCTTCCTCGTCAAGCCCGCCGTCGGCACCTATACGCTCCTGAGCTACGGCTCGGCGGACGGAACAGGCTTCTCCGGCTGGACGCTCTCCGCGTCCGGCGCGTTGCCGAGCGGGCCGGTCAGGCTCCAAGCCGCGCCAACCGCGCTGAAGGTCAACGTGATTTCCCAAGGCTCGCTGATCCGTATCCAGTAGGATGAAGGTCGCCGCGAAGCCCCGGCCACTGACCTTCGTCTTGCGCAAAAATGATGATTATTGTGCGTAAAAGCCCCTAGTGCCGAAAGGCGCAGAGCCTTAAAATAGGCGCGTTGAATGAACAACCCAGAACCTTCTTACCCATAACTCAACTATGACCACACGCATCGACCCCTCCACGCTGAAAATCACCGACGTCCGCTTCGCCGACATCGATGGCGCGCCCAAGCGCTGTACGCTCATCAAGGTCTACACCAACCAAGGCTTGATCGGCTACGGCGAGGTGCGCGACGCCTCCAGCCGCACCTACGCCGCGATGCTCAAGAGCCGCATCCTCGGCGAGAACCCCTGCAACGTCGAAAAGATCTTCCGCCGCATCAAGCAGTTCGGCGGCCATTCGCGCCAGGCCGGCGGCGTGTGCGGCATCGAGGTCGCGCTCTGGGACCTCGCCGGCAAGGCCTGGGGCGTGCCCGTGTGGCAGCTCCTCGGAGGCAAGTTCCGCGACACGGTCCGCATCTACTGCGACACCGACTCCGAGGGCGGCGGACGCGACATGGGCCGCGCGCTGAAGGAGCGCATGGCGCAGGGCTTCACCTACCTCAAGATGGACCTCGGCATCGAGCTGCTCATGGACCAGCCCGGCAGCCTCAGCGCGCCTGGCGGATTTCTCGAAACCATGCGTCACTACAAGAAGACCGTCTTCACCACGCCGCACGGTTCGATCGACCCGCGCGCCATGCGCGGCGAGGCCTACGAACTCTTCAGCACCGCGCACCCGTTCACCGGTATCCATATCACCGAAAAGGGCCTCGACTTCCTCGAACACTATATGGCCGACGTCCGCGCGGAGATCGGCTATGAGATCCCTCTGGCCATCGACCACCTCGGGCACATTCCGCTCGAGGACTGCATCAAGCTCGCACGCCGACTGGAGAAGTTCAACCTGGCCTGGATGGAGGACCCCGTACCGTGGACCATGACCGAACAGTACGTCCGGCTGGCGCAGGCCACCACGACGCCTATCGGCACGGGTGAGGACATCTACCTGAAAGAGAACTTTCTGCCGCTGCTCAAATCCGGCGGCATCGCGGTCATCCACCCCGACGTGCTCTCGGCAGGCGGCATCCTGGAGACCAAGAAAATCGGCGACCTCGCCGAGGACCACGGCGTCGCCATGGCAATCCACATGGCGGAGAGCCCCATCGCCTGCATGGCCGCGGTTCACGTGGCAGCCGCAACGCGCAACTTCACCGCGCTGGAGGTCCACTCGGTCGACGTGCCGTGGTGGGAGGATCTGGTGACCGGCCTGCCGAAGCCGCTCATCAAGGACGGCTTCATCGCCGTGCCCAACGCGCCCGGACTCGGCATCGAGGCGCTGAACGAAGCGCTCATCCAAGAGAAGTGCCACCCGCAGTTCCCCGAGCCTTGGGCTTCCACCGAACAGTGGGACGCTGAATGGGCCAACGACCGCCAGTGGAGTTGAGGGATGCGGGACTCGATGGCCTCCAGAGACCGGAGATTGTCGTCTCCCTCGCTTTCTCCTGTCTATTCAGTCCAGAAAGTCTCTGGAGTCCTATTTGGCCCCGCTCAAACCACCGTCTGAGCGAGCTTCGTGACCTCCGCAAGCACACCGCTCTCCCGGATCGGATTCTCGTCCGCAGAGCAGTGGCGGACCGTGTGGACATCCGCGACACCCAGCCAGTTCAGCATCTCTGTGTAGCGAGCAGGAAGGTCCTGGTAGCTCTCCTCTCCCGCACCCTGCGAGAGCAGCAGCACGGCGGACTTGCCGGCTGGGATGCGCGGCGTGAACGACGCGTCGACAAGGGCGTGCCAGCGCTCGACAAAGCGCCTGAGAGACACGGGAAAGTCCAGCCACCAGACCGGCGCCGCCATCACCAGCACGTCCGTCTCACGGAAAGTCTCAAGCACCTCGGCCATTCCGTCCTTCAGCACGCACTTCTTGGAGGTCTTGCGGCAGGCCATACACGCGCAGCAGCCCGAGCCGCGCACGGCGTTCATGTCCATCCGCAAGACCGCCGCGCCCCGATTCTTGGCGGCCTCCTCAAAAACCGAAGCCATTCTGTTCGTGTTGCCGCCCGCGCGCGGGCTCGACGTCAAAATCAGGACCTTCTTCATTCTGCATCTCCTTTTTGCATATGAGAAATCGATGCCGCCCATTATACATCGAGTCCTGCTCCGATGCGAGAGCCTAGCCAAACAAGCCCCGCAAGACCCGATTTTAGGATTGACTTCGTTCGACGCGACTCTGAAAATGTCACCCTAACATGCGTGAATCGGTGAGCCCAGAAGCGGGGTGCCGTTCGGCGTCGACACGCAATGGATGAAACGGAAAGAGACTGCACTATGACACACCGTTTTCCTTCTCTGAGACTGACTATTGCCATGCATTCGGCGCGACTGGCGTCGTTTCTGCTTTTCGCTCACGCGATGACCGCCCCCGCCGCCAACACATGGGACGGCGGAAGCGCGGGCCCCGGCGATGACCTCTGGAGTACCGCCGCGAACTGGGACACCGATGCGGTGCCCGCCTTCCCCGCCGCCCTGACCTTTGCAGGCAGCACCCGCCTGGGGCCATCCAACGACTTTGCCGGCGCGTCGGTCACCGGCATCACTTTCGCCGCGGGCGCCGGAGCCTTCAACCTTGTGGGCAACCCGATCAACCTTGCAGGCAACATCGCTGTCAGCGTCGGCGGCAGCGTGACCAACGACCAGACGGTCAGCCTGCCGATCACCCTCGGCGCGAATAATGTGACAGTCACCTCGGGCAACTCGGGCGGTAGCGCGACCGACATGACCAAAGGCTTCAACAAAGGCGTCCTCCTGCTGAACGCGCCGATCAGCGGCCCTTACGGGCTGACCACCGGCGGCCGGAACTACGTGCAGTTCAACACGAACAACACCTACACGGGCGACACGCTCATCACGGCGACAGGCGTCGACCCCTCCGTCTCCATCGGCTGCGACAACCCCTTCAGCAGCGGCCTCGTCAAGTTCGGACCTTACGTGGGCTCGGGCCAGTTGTGGGCTAACGCCTCCGGGAGCGATCACACCATCACCAACAACGTCGACATCAACACCGGGCTGTTTATTGCGCACAACGCCACTGTCGCCGGCAAGAACCCGGGCGTCCTGACGCTGGCCGGCAACATTCTGATCCACAGCCCGAGTGCCTTCTACATGAACGCCAATAACCTGATCCTTGCGGGACCAGTCGTCGGCGGCGGCACCGGCGGCTTCAATTTCGAGCTACGCGCGGGTAAGCTCACGCTGCAGGGCAACAACACCTTCACCAACTCCATCCGCATCACCTATCCCGGATACGGCAACGGCCGCACTCTGAACTTCAACTCGGACGCCGCGCTGGGCCACACCAACAACAGCATCCGCCTCGAGACCAGCGCGACGCTGCAGGTTCCCGCTTCGACCAGCGTCACGCTGGCACCCTCGCGCTTATTGGATATCCAACCCGGCCGGTCCGTCACCTTCGACATCCCGTCCGGTTCCTCGCTCACCTGGTCCGGCCCCGTCACGAACACGGGCTCCATCGTCAAGGGCAACTCCGGCACGCTGTCCCTCACAGGCCCCAACACGTTCTCCGGCGGCGTCAGCCTGTGGGGCGGCACGCTCGGGCTCAGCGCCGACGCGGGCCTCGGCGCCCAGCCCCCGTCCGCGCTCACCTCGAGCGTCGCCTTCGCCTCCAGCTCAACCCTGCGAGCTCTTGCCTCCCACACGCTCGCCACCAACCGCACGTTCTGGGTCGGCACCAACATCACCGCCACCTTTGATACCCAGAGCTATACCCAGACTGTCAAGGGCGTGATCTCGGGCTCTCCGGGAAGCTGGCTGGTCAAGAGCGGCACCGGAATGCTCGCACTCGATCCCGGCGCCGATAAAACCAACTCGGTCTCCTCGCTGCGGCCGCTGGCAGGAACCTTGGCGTTCCTCAGTGGCACGCACCTCGTCACCAGCAACACGGTCTGGAGCACGTACCCGATCTATGACATCTTCAACGTCAACGGCGGCAGCGTGCTTGTAGGCGGCGGAACGCTCATGACCACCGGCGACGGCTACGTGACGATCCAGAACGGCTCCCTGACGGTCACCAACGGCACGGCGAACTTCAACAGCGTGCAAGAGCTGCTGAACGCCTATTCGGGCACGGGCAACACGACCGTGAGCGGCAGCGGCGTGCTCGACCTCCAGATCCTGCGCATCACGCAGAGCGGCACGCCCGCCGTCTCGAACGTCGTCAACATCAACGCCGGCGGCACGATCCGCCTCAAGAATTTCTTCATCGACACGGCGCAGCCCGCGCCCTACGGCACCGTGAACCTCAATGGCGGCACCCTCGCGGCCAAGATTTCGACGGACGGCTTCATGGGCTATAACGTCGGCAAGTGGACCACCAACGTGTTCTTCTACGTGCTCGCCGGGGGCGCGATCATCGACAGCGGCACCAACGCCATCAGCGCCCAGCTCTCTTTCTACAGCGGCGCGCCGAACGACGGCGGCCTCACCAAGCGGGGCAACGGACTCCTTACCCTCGCCAACACCAACACCTACGTCGGCGTCACAACCGTTGAAGCCGGCACGCTCCGCCTGAGCGTGACGAACACGCTCTTGACGACCGGTTCGGCCCTCGTGGGCTCCAACGCGGTCTTCGACGTCAACGGCAAGGTCCAGACGCTCGCAGGCCTAGGCGGAAGCGGCCTCGTCACGAACAACAGCCAGCTCACGGTAACCACCTCCGTCGCGCCAGGCGGAACCAACGCCATCGGCACGCTGACGCTCGCGGCCACGCCGGCTGCGCTGGCCGGCACGTTCGTCGTCGACGTCGCCACCAACGGCGCGTGCGACCGCTTGAACGTCCAGGGCAACCTGAACCTCGGCGGCCTCACGCTCAACCTCGCGAACCCCGCGTCTCTGAACAAGAATGCGAAGTACGTGATCGCCTCGTGCACGGGCACGCTGTCCGGAACTTTCCCGCCCGTCACGCTGCCGGAGCGCTGGCACCTCACGTACGACACCGCCGCCCGCGAAGTGCGCCTAAGCTACAACTTCGGCTCGCTCGTTCTGGTTCGGTGATTCGCACCAGCCGCATATCGCCAGTCGCGGGTCACGCGTCGATAGTCCTAGCTCCGACCGCCCCCAGAGGCGCGGCGTCTTACGGCTGCCCCAGAAGCGCGTCACATTTCTTCCGCAGCGCTTCGGCGATCAGTTGGTAGGCGTCGCCCGACCAGTGGTACTGGTCGCCGGCTGCGAGAGCGAGACGGTCCTTCAGCAGGGCGTAGAGATCCACGCTGTCCACGCCCTCTTCCTTCATGACTTTCTCCGCCAAGGTGTTGATCCGGATGACGATGGGATTCAGCTCTCCCATGCCGGTGACCGGACGGCCCTTCGCGGTCTGCGGCGTGGTGGCGGCCCAGACCAGTTTGGCCTTCGGCGCGCCCTTGTGGAACGCGTGGATCATGTTGCGCAGGACAGCCTCGATCTGCGCGTCGGTGACCTTGTCCGGTGACCAGTGAAGAGAGTGCAGCCCGTTGTTGAAAACGATGACGTCGAACGGCGTGACGCCCGCCGCCGCCTCGAACGCGGCTGTCGGGAAGCTGTCCACGTAGCCGATGAAATGGCACCAGTGATAGCAATAGGCCTTGTCCTTCATGAGCGCGGCGAAGCGGTCCCCGTATCCCATAGAAATGGAATCGCCGTAATAGAGGATGCGCGGCAGCGGCTTCTCGACTTTCCCCGGCAAACGCACCAGCCATCCCTGCCCGCCGACACAGCCGTTCTTCAGCGTGTCCGCCGACTCGCCCGGCAAGTAGTACTTGGTGTCCGGCCCGTAAACCTTCAGGCTGAGTATCTCGTAGTCGGAGATCGGCTTCTGATCCTTCCTGACCTGCGTGCGCCCCACCCAAATCGGCGCGAGGTTCGGCGTGATGCGTATCAGATACTGCGGGCCAGCCACCTTGTTCTGATACGGCGCGACCACGCCGTCCCGCACGGCGAAAACGAACTGCCACACCTGATTGGACGAGGCCCGAAAGCCGTTTTGTCCATAAGCGATGCCGTTCACGGTCGTCGACAGCGGGCTGCCGACCGCGCCCCACTTGGTCGCGTCGACGGAAAATCCCGTATCGGAAACCCGCTGATCCAACAGCTGTAACTGGCTGCGCTCCTCCAGCGAACGGAATCGGATTTCCATTGCGATCGTGAAGCAAGAGGCGTCCGGTATCACGCTGTTGGGAATGGCGAACGCGCTGGCTCCGTCCATCCTGACATGCCCGTCCACCCGCTCGATCCGCCCCGTCGTGGCGGCGAAAGCATCCTTGGCCAAATCCCATACCGGCACCGGCGCTTTGACCGATTCCGCAGTCACAGTTCCCGCGCAAGCAGCGAGCATCGCGCACGCCCCGATTGTCCAGGTCTTCATCCTTCGCCTCCCTCACATCTGTTTGCCACCATTCAGAATACAGAGGCAGGGTACTCAAAACCGGGCATGTGCGTCAAGAAGACGCAAGGTGCGAGGGGAAGGATAAGGCTGCTGGCTATAAAAAAACGTCCATGTCGCGTGTCCACAACAAACGGTCGCGCCTCCTTCGTGTGTGATGACGTAAGCCATGGAGAATCCGCTAGACGATCTGGCGATCGTGTTGTAGAGTGTATGCATAAGGTTTTTGTGAAAGTACGCTTGATTGGCAAGTTTCGGACAGGGTGCTAGGGGGTGTTTCATGAACAAGAAGGTAATGGTCGGCAAATGGGTGGCTGCGACGGTTGCGGCATTCGGACTGGCGGCAGGAAGCGCACAGGCTTGGACGAGAACAACGTCCAACAACGACCAGCCCTACACGGTATCGGGCACCGACTTGTTGCAACGCAACGTCAGTTCGGTCGACACTAACGGACTTGCCCTCTACTTCGAGGGCGGAGTGTCTGGCACGCTCGATTTTCTGACAGATGGCATGGTGGGATCTGGCAATCGCGAGGATGCGTTCTCCATCGCAAGCGGCTCCATTACCTACATGCTCGACACCTCGAAATCTCCTTCAGGCTATATCATCACAGGCCTCGACACCTACAGTGGGTGGCAGGACGGCGGCCGCGTCGACCAGAACTACGTGGTCAGCTTCCGGAAGGCGGGAGACGTCACCTTCGGCAACGCCATTACGAACACCTACACTTCGGGAATGAAGGAGACCCGCATCAGCCTCACCGACCTCAACCTGCCGGGCATCGACGCGGTCAAATTCACGTTCCTCGCGCAAGAGAACAACGGCGTCGGCTACAAGGAGTTCGACCTGTTCGGCATGGCTTACGCGCCGTCTAGCACAATCACAGGGTCGAGCAGTGGCACCGCCTATCCAGTGTCCGCCACAGATCTGCTTCAGACCGCGCTCGGGGGCACTAATGACGCGATCACTTACTATAGCGAAAGCAACTGGACCAATGCGTTCAGCCCCGCGCTGATCGACGGTTCGTTCGGCTCAGCCAACAAATGGTTGGGCACCTGCGGCATCGTCGGCGGAACGATGACGTATACGCTGGACCTGACCAACAACCCCGCAGGATATACGATCTCGGCCATCGACACCTATTCCGGCTGGAGTGACAGCGGGCGCGACAACCAGAACTACTTAGTCAGTTTCCGCAAAGCGGGCTCCAGCAGTTTCGGCGATGCGATCGCCGTCGCTTACACGGGCTCAGTCATGCTGACCCACGTCAACATCACCAACCTCAACCTGACGCGCGTCGAGGCGGTCCGCTTCATGTTCCCGGCTCAGGAAAACAACGGCGTCGGCTACAAGGAGTTCGACGTGTCCGGAGCGGGGCCCGCCTACACAGACATGACGCGCCGCGACTCCGGCTCCAAGACCGTCGCCAGCAACGACACCTCGGATGTCCGGATCACCGAGGGGTCCGGCACCCCCGGAACTATCACGCTCGGCGCGGCGACAACCGTCATCAACTCCCTGACACAGGGCGCAACCGAGGATATCGTCACGCTCGACCCCGCCGGCCAGACGCTGGCGCTGGGTGGACTCTTCCTGCGGTCCGATGCGGGCGGGCTGGCTATTGGCACCGGAAGCGGCAACGGCACGTTGGTCGGCACCCAGCCGTCGTTCGTCGTCTGCAACTTGAGTACCAACGGACTCACGTTCCGCGCGGCGATCACCAACAGCACAGGCACAGGCGTCCTGCTCAAAACCGGCAACGGCATCCTCACGCTGACCAGCACCAACGCCAGCCCCGGCGGCACCGAAGTCATCGCCGGCACGCTCAGACTGGCGGGCAACGGATCGCTCGGCAACGGCCCCGTGACCATCAACGGCGCAGTCATGCAGCTCGACAGCGGCACCGTCAGCCCCGCGATCGGCAACAGCTTCAAACTCTCGTTCGCGAACGGTGTCGTCAACCAGACTGGCGGCAGCTTGAGTTACGGCGGCTACCTGCAGGCTCAGAACGAGACGCTGAATCTTTCCGGCGGCACCTCGACTGTCGGCACGGACACCCTGCTCGGCTGGGGCGGCACGAACACGGCGGTGACCATCGGAGGCAGCCACACGGCCAACTGGCGCGTGACGCGCTTCTCGTCGGGCACGGTCACCGCCACCCTTCAGAGCGGCGGCAAGCTCTATACCGACCGCCTTTACAGCTCGGTGGGCGCGGCTGGCACCCTGATGTTCGACGGCGGCGTGCTGGGCGTGAGCAGCATCAGCCCGGCGCTCTACCCCAGCGACTGGCTCAGCGTCACCGCAGGCTCGCTGAACCTGTCTGTGATGGACGGCGGCGCCGTCATCGACACCGACAACGGCAGCGTCACCGTCAGGCGTCCTTTCCTGCGCTACGGCACCTCCGCCGGCGGGCTGGCCAAGACCGGCCGCAACACGCTGACGCTCACGATCACCAACCTCAACTCGGCCTGCACCTACGCTGGGGACACGGCGGTTCTGGGCGGCACGCTGAAGCTGGGCGCACCGCCCGCACCGTTGCCGGCCGGCACACGGCTGACGGTTGCGGCGGACGCCGTGCTGGACCTGAACGGCGTGACCCAAACCGTCGGCGAACTGAACGGCGGAGGAAGGGTGATCAACGCCTCTTCTACCAACGCAGTTCTTACGGTCGGCGGCAACAACGCCAGCACAAACTTCGCTGGCAAGATTGAGGGAGCCGTCACCCTTGTGAAAACGGGTACCGGCACCCTGACGCTCTCGGGGGCGAACACCTTTACCAACGGCACCCAGATCGCCGGCGGCACCGTGCGCCTGTCGCCGCTTCCGGTGACCATCGTCAACGCCGGCTTCGAGCTGCCGGCCATGACCACAGGCGAGTTCTGGGGCTATCTGACAACCGATGGCACGACTGACGGGTGGAAGATGAGCGGGAACACCGGCAACAACACCGGCAGCGGCATCGCCCGCAACGGCGCCCCGACCAATGCGCCTTGGGTGACCACGTCGCCTCAAGGCGTGCAGATCGGTTACCTGCAAGGCGCCTCCTATATGTCGCAGACCGTCACCGTCCAGCGTGCCGCGACGTATCTGTTGTCATTCCGTGCGGCAAACCGGCCCATCAACTACACGCCGGATAACGTCGAGGTGCTCGTCGACGGCGTGAGCAAAGCCTCCTGGACCAACAGCTTGTTCGCCACCGGAGCCGTATTCAACTCCTATGCAACCAACTTCTTTCTCGCCGCCGGCACGCATGAGCTGAGATTCCAAGGGACGTCGCCCGGCGGCGACACGACGACCGCCTTGGACGACATCCAACTCGTCGGGTACGGCGCTTCAGCTCCCGGCACCCTGCCGACCAATATGGTCATGGATGTCGCGGCAGGAGCCACGCTAGACCTCAACGGCACCGACCAGCCCTTGTCAGGGCTCAGCGGCAGCGGGCTGGTCACTAACGGCACGCTCAGCGTCCATGGCGTCATCGCCCCAGGAGGGACGAATGCGGTCGGCACGCTGACGCTGGCAACAGCAACATCCCTGAGCGGAACCTTGCTGGTGGATGTGTCTCCAAGCGGCGCTTCCGACCTTCTTCAAGTCGGAGGCGGCTTGGATCTCTCTGGGCTGACTCTGCAGATTCAGGACGTGAGTCAGTTCAAGCCCGCCGCGTCCTATGTGATCGCCACCTGCGCGCCAGGCAGCCTGACCGGCCGCTTCGCCGCAACCAATCTCGGGACCAAGCGGACGGTCAGCTACAACAACGTGAGCGGACAGGTCTTGCTGGTCTGCAGAGGATTGCTGATCACCATCTTCTAATGCCGTCTCACACAATGCGGCGCGACACTCGCCCGTACCGTTCCGCCTAGGGACAGGCCGCTAGGCCGTCCGCCACATAGTATTGCTCATCGCGAGTCCTTGTCCCCCCGACCCGTGACGCGCGTTATAAAAATCCGTCTGCAAACAGCCCTTTTTTCGTCATTGCTCTTTCGGGAGCGTCGGCTTCACTCCCGGAGCTGTGTTATTCTCGCCCGTCGTCAGAAACGGCGAGTCCTTGGAAAGCTGGAAGAACGGCCCCTCCAGCGCGGGAGAGGCGATGACCGCGCCCGACAAGCGCGTGTGGGCATTGGTGAATTCCGCCCAGTCAGCCGCGGTGACTTTGCGCGTGTCGACCAGCACTTCGCCGAGCCCCAGAAGGGTCTTGTCGATGCCCACGGCATCTGCGGCGTTTTTGGCGATGCTGACAGCCGTCGGGCAGTTGGCGATGATGGAGTTCCGGACCGAAGCCGCAACCTCGACGTTTAAGCCGACAGGGCTGTTGAGGATCGTGCAGTGGTCCATCCGGCCCTGCTCCATGCGCACGGCGGCACCGCCGCCCTTTGTGCCGCGGCCGACGACGAGGCAGTTGACCAGGCTGCCGGAAGCGCCTTTGTCGATCTGGATCTGGGCGCCGCAGTTATCGGTGATCCGGCAGTTGTACATGGCGTGGGCGAAGCCCGATAATTGAACACCGAACGGATAGTTCTCGCGCACGGTGGTGTTCCGGTAAATCGTGGTGCAGGACATCACATCGACGATGCCGCAGCCCGCGTTGCGCTCGATCAGCGCCCCATCGATCAGCGTGGTGCTGTTGCCGTGGAACGAGACCCCCTGGTCGCAGTTGAAGCACGCGTGGATGTTCCGCAACACCACGCCCTGTCCCCAGAAGCCCGAAAAGCCGTCGTCTTGCGAATAGCGGGACCCGAGATTACAGATGGTCACGTAGTCGTCGCTCACATAGACGCCATGGTTGAGCGGAAGCTCGACCGAGCACGCCTTCAGCGCCTGGCCCGCCGGGAGCCTGAAGAAAAGGCAGCGCTGACCCGGAATATCTTTGATGATCTCGGCCTGCGCGTCGTAGAAGAAGCCGCCCGGCTGAATCCCCTCCAGCGTCACGCTGTCCGGGCCGGGCTTCCCGTTGAGAAGAAAGATCTCGGGCGCTTCCTTCTCCACAAACCAGCCCTGATGCTTCGTGAAGCCCAGCCAGTTGCTGTTGGGCATGACGCCGTACACCGCATCACCCCTTTTGCGTTCGAACCAGCCCCGCGGTTTGAAGTCGGCGTCGCCCACCTTGTCGGGAAAATAGTAGATGTCGTCCTTGAAGGGCACCCACTGTCCCTGCGAGATCGGAACCAGTCCCGACACATAGGCGCCGTGACCGTCGATCACCAGCGGAGCGTCGGCCAGGCCTTTTTTGAAGCCCTCGACAGACACCGTCTCACGGTAGTCACTCCCGGTGTTGGCGATCTCGATCCGCGCGCCCGCGGCGCACAGCCGCACCGCCTGCATAATCGTTTTGAAAGGACCTGTCTTCCCGTCGGCCGCAGGCTCCGCAGCAGTTCCGTTGAAATCGTCGGAGCCGGTTTTATTGTTCACGTAAACGGCATGCCGCTCCGGAACCGATTCCGCAGCCACCGTTCCCGCGCATGCGGACAGCACCGCGCATACCCCGCTCAGCCAAGTCTTCATGATTCGTCTCCCCCTCTCCAGAATACGTCCGCAGGTTCTCAAAACCGGCCCGCCGCGTCAAGCATCTGCCGCTGTCCCGTCGAGTCCGAGCGTCGTTGGTCGCTCGTCCCCCTTTTTCCGACCCGCGACTTGCGACCAGCGACGCGTGTGATAGAATAACTTTCAGCAAAGGAGGCTCACCATGGACACGATCTTCAATAAAAGCGGCGGTTACCGCAGGCTCTATTCGTTCAACTTCGCCACCATCGTCCACTTGGGCACCATCAGCTCCATCCAGCGCTTCGTCGACTGGAAGGACGATCCGCTCGGCAAACTCGCCGGCCAGATGGTCGGAGCCTCCCGCTCCGGCAAGCAGAACATCATCGAGGGCTCCGAGCGCGCGAAGACCTCTTCCGAAACCGAAATCAAGTTGACGGATGTCGCCAAAGGAAGCCTCGCGGAACTGCTCGGCGACCTTGAGGATTTCCTAGCCTGCCGAGGCTCGATCCCGTGGAGCATCCATTCTGAAGACTACAAGGCACTCGCAGGTCTCACCCTTGAGCCGTTCGCTTACACGGACGATGTCCTGCACGACTACTGGACCTATTTGCTGCGGGAGAAGAAGAAGTTCGACCCGTGGCTGGAACACGCCGACGCAACGGTTGTCGCCAACGCGCTGATCGTCCTTGTCCAGCGGACGCTGTCCCTGCTGGGCAAACAACTCCAGTCCCAAGAGTCGGTCTTCGTCGAGACCGGCGGCATCCGCGAGCGCATGACCCAGGCGCGCGTGGCAGCTCGTGACGCCGAACTGCCCGCCTGTCCCGAGTGCGGCAAGCCCATGCGCAAGCGCCACTCAGCGAAAGGCGATTTCTGGGGCTGCTCGGATTACCCCGCCTGCCGCGGCATCCGCGACATCCCGCAGCCGTCTCCCTGATCCACGTCTCCATCCCCGCGCCGCTAGTCCTCTCCCCGTCCGCTCGTCGCGCGTCGTTAGTCGCTCGTCCTTCTTTCCCCCGACCCGCGACTTGCGACACTCGCCCCGCGCGATGATAAAAACTCGGAACAAGTGAGCCTGCGGCAAACCAAGCTGTTAACTGAGCAACGCCATGAAAGAGAAACACGCCACATCAGAAAAGCGGACGAGAGAACGCTTGCAGGTTGACTCCGGCTAGGGAATGAGCGAACCTCTTTGCATTGTTGTCCAGCCATATCCCCTTTTGTCCCTTGAATGCGCAATGCCTGTAACGCCCATCCAATTTCCTACTCCTTTAGTTCCAATCAAACTCCAAAACAGTCATTTGCAACTTTAGTGCCAAAGGACTTCCAATGACTGGATTTGTAAGGGAACTTGGTCGGCGAGAAATCTATCGTAAGCTTCGAAAAGCCCTTTGCATAATAGTCTCTGTCACCATTCTTTCGATTGGAAACAAGAAGACGCAGACAGTAAATTAACCCATTTATGGAGGTAGTAACCAACGCTTTGCTCATCTTCTTATTCGTGGTCCATAGGTTACGCTTTGTCATATAAATTTTAAAACCTTCAAAGAAGGTGTTTATCTCATCCGTACAAAAACCAACATATTCGTTCCAGGCAGCTAAATCGTCTGTACTATCTAGAACTGTCTTTCGCTTGCTATTCCACAGATTATAGAGTGAGTGCTGCGGTACATTCGCTCTAAAGGCAACGATATGCGAAAGCCCATAACTTACGATTGACGTCGTTTTGATTGTGCCATCGCCAAAATAATGAGCCTCAAGAAGTCCAGCGAGTGGGCCATTTATCGACATTCTGTTAACTATAGCCTTTGCAACCGCAACAGAATTATATGGGTTGACTATAACTTGGATTGCTTGCCTCAAATCGCCTTTTGTCCGAGTTTGCCTATCATTAATTTCAAGAAAAAGTTTCGCCTCAAACTTTGCCCTTTCCTCATCTGTCGAATCCTGTGGAAAAATAACGCCTGTTACAAGAAGCTGCTGTTTTACCCTTTTCAGGGCAATTGTGTCTTCATATTGATCACTTCCCTCATAGTAAGAAAAGACTCTGTGTTGTCCATCAATCAAACCAACCGAATTGAACTCTCTTGGCAACTCAATTTGCAGATATGTGTTTTTTGTCAAACCAGAAGGATCGACGGTGTTTCCGCTTTTTTTGTCAACAAACCGCACAGTGTTTGGCAAAGACACAATTACATTGTTTACGTAAACCCTACCCTCTGATGCCAAATACTCCCTCATCAACTTAATCTTGTTCTTAATCAACATCCGCTGATAGAGTCCATCCAGATCACGCCAACTGTCTTTTCTTAAAACATAGGCGCTTCCGGGTTTAGTGTGGGAAAATCCATTGGTTAATGTAGACTATGCCGCATGAAAGACACCCAGCTCTACCAGCAGATTCTCGGGGACACGGCGCCTTGGCAGGTGGCGGAGGTCC
>Ga0118677_10006605_pt1 | contig 19536 bp, 11 predicted proteins | sample AliMusrvi5mmetaG_FD_86154 | JGI IMG/M metagenome (GOLD analysis project Ga0118677, IMG submission 86154)
CCCCCACCACCGCAGGCCTGTGAGTGCTTCCGGGGCTGTCTTGGGAGATGACTTCCGAGCGCCCGAGCGCAAAGCCACCAGCCCGGCAAAGAGAAGCGAAAGCACCACGCATTTTCCGAGCGCCAGAACCAGTGAGCGAGAAAAGCGTATCGCAAATTCAACGTTTCCTCCGCTGCCGACGAAATACTTGTCAAGAGCCGCCGTGGTCGAGAGAAGGAAGGCCACCATGAGCATGTAGCGGCTTCCCCGCTCCCGGAAGATCGCCCGGACCGGCTCAAGCCAGCCTAGGGCAAACATTTTGCGGTAGATCACCAGCGAGCCGATCACCACCATCAGCACGCCGATGACCATGCCCGAGGAAATTGTCTCGCCCAAAAAAATCGCCCCGATCGGCAGCAGGAACAATGGTGTGAGTGCCATGAACGGCACGCAGAGCGAAAGCGGCGCAAGCTGGAGCGCCCGCAAGTTGAGCAGAATGGCCGCGCCCTCCAGAATCGCGATCAACGCGAGGTAAACCATAAACCCCGCTTTGGGTGTCAATCCCAGTGACGCGCCCATGGTCGGCAATTCGAGAGGGACGCCCTTGATCACCAATCCGCTGGCCAGCAGCATGTAACAGACGAATGCGACCACTTTGCACCAGAAGCTGATCAGTGTGGCGTCATATTGGTGATCCAGAACCATCTTTCGTGAGGCGTCCGTCAGCACGTTGAATATGGCTCCAAAGCAGGCCAGAATTAATCCGAAGATCATAAGCGGGTCGGGAGATTCGGCCGGTTCCGGGCTGCGCGGCTTGACGGGTCGCTAATTGGCTTCATTCAAGTGCAGAATGGTTATGGAGTTGGCGGGAAAAGTATATTTGGTGTCTGTGCCAATGCCGTCCACCACGCTTTCCGCAGGCACGACGTTGTCAGGTTTCTCAAAGCTGTTTTCGGCGAGCGGATCTTCTGAAGCCATCACGAGCGCCTTCGCGGTCGGTTTCAGCTTCCCCGCACCCTCAAGCCTGATTGAGGTAGCCTGGGGTTGCTGCGACATGTTTACGACTTTGAGGATGATCTCGTTCGTCGGCTTTTTCCTTCCCGCGACGGCAAATAATCCGGGTACCGGCTCACGGGTTGCCTCCTCAATGAGTTGCCCGTCCAGATAACACCTTGCTGTGGGGCCCTTCACCTCCACGCGGATGTCATACCAGCGGCCGGTATCGATCTTTCCGGGGATGCGGTTGGGCTTCGTCAGCGGCAGGTTCATGCTGTGCGCGGTGTTGCCGAAACCGCCCAGCGTCCACCAACTGTCGGCGGTGTCCTTGCCGGTGACAATGAGCAAGCCGCCGGTGCCGGACACTTTCCGGACCTTGCAGTTCAGGACGTAGTCGTTGCAGGAAGTGTCCCAGCCGCCGACGTACGATACCACGTCGCCGCCCGACGGATTGGTTATGGTCAACGCATCGTTCTCGCGGGTAACTTGCTTGCCGCCAAACGGCTGGAGCCCCTTGGAAAAATCGGTCTGGACGAGTGTCTTTCCGCTCTGGCTGATCCGGAAGTCCTTGAATTCGGCTTTCACAATCCCGCTGACGCCCACGCCGACCCGGCCGGTAATCATCTGGGGAATCTTCGGGGCGCTGACCTCGACAGGCAGGTTCACGTCCGCACGGTTGGCGGCAAACATCGCCTGGGCGTAATAGGATGGAATGCCGAAGGCGTGCGCGTTGTCGTAAACGATCGCGTTCGGGCTCCAGTTCCGCCAGCCGGCGAGCTCGAACAGAGGCGCATACGAGCTCATCAGCACGATGTCCGCGTTCCGTTCCATGCCGGTCATGAACGCTGCTTCGCCAAGCGCAGCAACCAACTTGCCTGCACCGTTCCCCCTTGTGACGGCGTATTCGCCCATGTAGATCTTCGGCCCGTTCCGGTCATAAGAATCGAACCTGGTCGCCATCTTGGCGAATTCCTCAGGAAAGGAATAGCAATGCTCATCAAGGATATCCAAGGGGCGATTTGTCGGGATCCCATGCCAGGAACACGCGATGAGGTTCATTTCGGGATACCGCTTTTTGATGGCATCGTGCATCAATGCGTAGCGCTCAAAGTAGGCGGGCCCACCGTTCTCGTTGCCGATCTCCATGTATTTAAGGTTAAAGGGAGCGGGATGCCCTGCCTTGGCGCGCAGCGCACCCCATTTGCTGTCCACAGGCCCGTTGGCGTATTCGATCGCGTCCAGGGCGTCCTGCACAAACTCTCCCATTTTATCCATCGGCACGTTCTCCTTGTGGGACATTCCGACGTTGATGACGAAGAGCGGTTCCGCACCGAGATCTTCGCAGAGTTGCAGGTATTCGTGGAAACCCAGGCCGTTCGAGGACAAATACCCCCAGCGGTTCCATTGGCCGGGACGCTCCGCGATATCGCCAATGGTCTTTTTCCAACGTGCCGCTTCATCCAACGTATCCCCCTCCACAAAACATCCACCGGGGAAACGGATGAATGCGGGGTGCATTTTCACAAGCATCTCCGCAAGGTCTGCGCGCATCCCGTTGGGGCGTCCCTTGAAAGTGTCCTTTGGGAAAAGCGAAACCATGTCGAGCAAAACCGTCCCCGGCTTGGTTGTGGAAACCACCAGCCGCACGTTCGTATCCGTCGCGTTGGCAACCAAAGCCCCCTCAAACTTCTGCCACTGAGCGCCGATTTTATCGATGGTTTTGGAAGCGATCACCGTGCCGTCCTGTTTTTCCAAATCGACTGTCAGCGGTCCCTCAAAGCCAGCCTCACCTTGGGCATAGAGGGAAAAATTGTATGTTTTGCCCGTTTCCACGGCGATCCCATTGTTCGATTCCCTGGCCTGCTTTTCGAATTTCGCGCGCAGTTTCTTCTGCGCCTCGGGTGTCCGCTTGTGCGGTGCGGAGGTGAATGTCCCGTCCGGTGCGCCTTTGAATCCTTCGTTAGCCACCCCGACGCGCGTTCCTGCGTTGTGTTTGATCTCCAGACGCAGGCAGGTCGGGTTGTTGGGGTTGAGTGGATGGCTCTTATCAAGGGACATATCCGCCTCGGCATTCGCGCCCTTGAGCAGCGTCCAGCTCAACGGCGTCAAATCATCCTCAAATGAGCGGTTCTGGATCATCTCGGCATACAGGCCGCCGTCGCCGGCCCGGTTGATCTCCTCGAAAAAAATGCCGTAGAGCGTTCGGCTGACTTCCGGGCCGGGCTTAGAGGCCTCGATCGTGATTGTGGCCTCTTCCGCCGCCTCTGCGGAGGGAAGGACAAGTGGCGCAAGCTGTAAGCACAACGACATCGCCACCAACATTCCCGTTGCGAATCCAATTTTAGCTGTTTTCATATTGCAGGTTGTCTCCATGTTGGTTTCATCCCGTTTCATTAACTCTCACTCATGTGCCACCGCCGGGCCTGCCGTGACGACAAAGGCATCCAAGGCAACATAATCTCCACTGGTGTTTACAATTCGCATGGTATGCGAACCGGATGGCAGGTCCTGCGCGTTGAAGACGGGGATCTGTGCAAGGCGCGGGAAATCGTTCTGCTTGAGATTCACACTTCCGCGCGGTTTGCCGTCGATAAAAACGTCAATGCTCCCCTGGTCCTGGAACTTTTCGCTCAACAGTTGTATGCCGGTGCCGGTGAACGTGAACTCAGCGGCATCGCCGGGGGTGTTGGTGTAGTGGACATCGTCTTTGAAATCGTTGTAACCGCGTTTGGCGCTGGCCTGCCATTGCCCGGTGTAGCGGACGGCCGGATCGGTGTCGTTCACCGTGACAGTCCGGGGCAAAGGCTTGGTTTTGACCGTCAGCGGGATGCGCCAGTTCTTGTAGAGGCCGGACGGCTGGTCATTGAACGGACATCCGGATGTATAGAGATCGACCTTCACGTCGTCCCCGCGCTGTTCCTGGTATTTGGCGCATAGGTTCGGGCCATACATGTGCGCCTTCCCGAGGAACCGGTCGTCGAAGGACGAGACGAACGTCCATGGTCCCCAGGGATGTTCGGCCTCGAAGAAATCGTAAACAACCCGATCCGGGTTGAACCACTTTTTCAGCGTTGGCGTGACATACCAGGAAACCAGCAGGTAACGGTTCAAAGCCGGGACGAACACCGGAGCCGTCCAACCGAGTTTGGCGGGCCGCTCCAGAACCGGTTTCGCCTTCGCAATATCCTTCGTCCACGCACTGTCGGCCGAGCCATCGCCACCGGTGTAATAGGTCCAATCGGCGGGGTTGAGCTTGGACAGATCCGCTCGCCGGACCCTGCCGAGAATGAAATCGTCGCCACCATTCCAGAAGCCGTTGTTCGAAATCGCATAGACGAACTTGTCGGCATTGTCCCGCGCGACCTGGCCGCCGTTCTTGCCGTAATGAATGAAACCAGGGCCGCCAAATCTTGGCCCCGGCCACATAGGCGCCTCGTAGTTCTCTTTGACGCCGCGCGTCCACGTGAGGCCACGGTCGGTGGACTTGATCAGGCTGGCGTTGAAAGAAGTCTGCCGCATCAGCGGGTCGTGCGACTTGTGCCCATAAATATTCCGCACGGCGAATGCGTAGAACACGCCGTCGATGCACTCTTGCCCTGTGACTTTCCATGTTGCGCCATCCGGGCCGGTCTCGTCGCTCTTTCCATAATCCATGGAGTTGACCAGCGTTCCGGTCAAATGCAGCAGATCCGGCCCGGTGAGCTTGTTGAAGCAGAAATTGCGCCCCTGTTTGGGCTTTCCGAAGCCGCGCCCGTCGCAGGTGAAGTGGTAGAGGTTGTCGTCATCCGCCCAAAACGGATCTGCGGTGTCGCCGGCCATGTCATTCCACTTCTGCATGCTGTCGAGCTCCGGCACCACTGCGGCAATCGGCGTGCTTTTCGGTGGCGGCTCGCCGGCCCGCGCAAAAGTGCCGGAATTCAATGTCGCCAACAGCAAGGCGACTGCCACCCACGCTGTTTGCTTTGTTGTGGTGATGTGTGTCTTTTTCATAGGTCGTGCGCAATGGGGCTTACGGTTTTACGACCCTCTATCGAAGGAAGCGATTTCCCGTCGGGCCTGCCGACACACCTGCTTTCACAATTTGCCACAATTCATTCTCAGTTGGAATCTGCTCAACAACGCCCGTGCTGCTCCAGGAACCTGTCATGAGCGTGCCTCTAGTATTGTTGTCGTTTGGCTCGGCGTCGGCGTCCGTCTGGTTGAAGCCGGTTGCCGCCGCCGACCGGGCTGCATGGCTGAATGCGAGGAGTGACGCAGTCAGGATGGTGCAAAATGTAAGACGTCTCATGTTTACGGGCGGCGCTTGACTCCACTGCCATTCGATTTTCCGACTTTGCACATCAATTGCTGGTTTTTGAAACCAAACACACATCCCGAAGGACGATTTTCCGAGCCGGTGGAGTCACAGTAAATAGATCGGTAAAAATGAATCCATTAAATGAAAAAAGCAACAAAAATAAATCGCGATGATCCAGTTTGATTGCGGGCGCATGGAGTGAATTCTTCGAACCAATGGTTTTTTAATCTGATTGCATTTGTTGGTAAAATACGATAAATATGACGCCGTTTGACATTCAGTATCATCGCTCGATGTTTTATTTTCCAGATGCGGACGCAAAAAGGTCGCAAATACGGGGCTTTTTCGCGTTGTAAGTGGTTGATTATCATGCTTTATGATTTTCAGAAACGAATTATTCCGCCCGCATCTTTACATGATCGTGATTAGGGATATGGATAAAAAAATGACTTTGCGGTTCCCCCCTGCGTTTCTGATTCCGCGTCCGATTGGACACGAGCGGACCGGGAAAAGCTGCGCACCCGCGATTCGTTTTTCCAGCAGGGCCTTGTCTTCATCCAATGGCGGATCCGGGTGTTTCGTCGTTCTGGCGGCCACATTGGGCATGCTGTGCTTTCAGGCGCGAGCCCAAACGCAGCCAACCCCCGGCCCCACGCCAGCCAAGGCCGCAAGCCCGACACCTGCCAAGGCCACCAAGTCCGCTCCAACCCCATCTCCGCCTGCCGAGCCTGCCGATCTTGGAGAGGTGTATGCGGCGGCGATGGCGGCATTTCAGGCGGGCGATTACGCCGGGGCGGCCGCGAAGCTCGAATCTGTGATCGCGAAGGCGGGTCCGGGCGCGCAGCTTGAGACGGTATTTTGGATGCTGGGCTCCTGCTATTTCAACGCGGCCAATTATCCGAAGGCGATCGAGGTGCTCAATACCTATCTGAAAAAATTCCCGGCCGGCACCAAGTCGATGGAGGCCAGATTTTCGATCGCTCAAGCCAACTATCTCAACAAGAATTTCGAGGCTGCTGCCACCGGGTTCAAGGAGCTGGAAAACTCCCCGGCCTTCAAGTCGCAGGCGCTGCTTTACGAGGGATTGGCGCTCCAGCAGAACAAGGATACAGGCCGGGCAGCCGAGGTCTTCCAGAACCTGCTTGCCACGGGGATCGTGAATGCGGAGACAGCCAAAGGAGCGATGGCATTGGTTGAGATCTTTGCGAAGATGGGCCAGGTCGACCAGGCGCTTTCCCTCGTCGGGTTGATGCGTCAGAAACCGGAGTTCGTGGACAACTTCGCACGGCTCAACGGGATCGTGTCGGAGTTGGGTGACAGGATGTTGAAGGAAGAGAAGCTACCCGCGGCGCTGGCTTTTTACCGGACGGTGTCGCCGCGCGAGGAAGTCATCCGGCGGCAGAACGAGCGGGCGGTGGCGCTGCAGCATCGGATCGACGACAATGTTGCCGCCTTTCGGACCAACCCTTCCAGGGTCATCGAGTTGATTGGCGTGAACAACGGGCTCAAGGCGAAGATCGAGGAAAACAAGAAAACGATGGAAGAGTTCGAAAAGCTGCCCGATTTCGGGCCGGCGATCATGCTGCGTATTGCGGCCTGTTTTTCGCAACTCGACAAGCCGTGGGAGGCAATCGTGGTGTACAACGACTTCCTGGAACGCTACCCGGAGGATAAGAACCGGGAGGCGGCGCTGTATGCGCTGACCGTGGCATCGATCGAAGCGGGCCGCGGAGCCAAGGCCCGTGAACTTTGCGAGCAGTATTTGAAGGACTTTCCCCAGGGGCCCAACGCGGACTCCGTGGGTTACATGCTTGGGGCATCGGCCTTTCAGGCGAACGACCCGATGTCCGCCGAGACTTATTTCGGGCGGATGCTGAAGGAACGCCCCGCGAGCCAATACAAGGAGGAAATGCGGTTTCTCTTGGCCAACGTCCGGATGATGCTGGGCAAGTTTGACGAGGCGGAAAAGGATTACCAGCAATACCTGAAGGATTTTCCGAAGGGTTCGCACGTGGAGGAAGTGACTTACCGGCTGGCGCTGTGCCCGGTGTTTGCGGGCCGGTACGAGAGCGGGATGAACCGTTGCCTGGCCTACATCAAAAATTACCCGGTGGGGGAGTTCCTCGCTGACGCCAAATACCGGCTTGCGGTCTGCAAGTTCGCAGCAAACGTGTACGACGAAGTGCTCGCCGGTTGCAAGGCGTGGAAAAAGGAGTTTCCCGACCACCAGTTGACGGGCGAGGTGCTGGCCCTGGAAGCCGATTGCCTGGCGGCGAAAGGCGACGACGCCGGGGCGATCGCGGCTTACCAGAAGTCCTGGAAGGTTGCGACCACCGACGAGGTGGTCAATTACTCGCTCTTCGCCGCGCAGAAGCTGATGCAGAAAAAGGGCGACTGGGAGGGGCTTCGCGACATGTTCACCGAATTCGTCAAGGAGAAGCCCGGGCATCCTTCGTTCGTCATGGGGATCTACTGGATCGGCAAGGCCCAGGCGCGGCTGGGCCAGGTCGAGGAGGCCAAAAAGTTCCTCGCCGAAACGGCGAAGAAGACCATCGCCGACCCGCGCAAGGAGTCTGTCGAGCAGTTGCTCTCGCAATTGGCGCAGCTCTGTCTGCGCAAGAAACCGCCCGTCGAGCCCTCCGCCGGTGCCACCCCGGCCGTGGAAACAGCGAGCCCCACGCCTGCGCCTGATCCGGGCGCGGAACTCGACGAACTCCTCGGTGGCACGAAAACGGAAGCCTCGCCGACGGCGAAGGCGCGCGTGCTTTTCGCACAGTCCGAGCTGGCCCGGCTGAGGAAGAAGACGGCGGAGATGGAAGCGAAAATCCAGGCGGTCGCCGACGGGTTCAAACCGGAGGATTTGAGCGCGATGTTGCTGGCGGTGGTGGGCGACTTTCTGCTCGAGAAGAAGCAGGTCGACAAGGCGGCCGAGTATTTTTCCAAGCTGCGGGACGAGTTTCCCAAATCTGAGATGCAGGAGTTCGCCTACAACGGGCTGGGCGAAATCGCCTACCGGAAAGGCAGCTATGATCAGGCGCTGCAGCTGTTTGCCGACGCCATAGACAAAGCAGGCGCTTCGGCCAAACTCAAGGAGGTGACAATGGGCCGGGCGAAGTCTCTGCTGGCGCTGGGCAGGCTCGACGAAGCCAGAAAGGTGTTCGAACTGGTGGCCGGGACACGCGAGTGGAGAGGCGAAGCGACGGCCTTCGCAGTTTATTCGCTCGGGGAAATCGCCGAGAAACGCGGCGATTTGCCTGGGGCAATCGCTAATTACCAGCGGGTCTATGTGGGTTACCAGCGCTATCTGCCATGGGTGGCGAAGGCTTACATCCGCAGCGCCGCCTGCTTTGAAAAGCTGGGCAAGGTGGCCGAGGCGCAGAACACCTATCGCGAAATGCTGCGCAACGAGAAACTGGCTCCATTCCCCGAGTACCAAGAGGCCAAAAAACACCTTGCAGCGGAGGGCCAGGGAGGGCAAAGCTGATGAGTGCGAAACAAATCGTAATCCTCACGTGCGCACTGGGGGTTGGCCCAATGATGGCCGAGGTGCCCCAAGGGCAGGCCGCACCTCCTCCGGTGCCGCCTATTACCATTCAATTGAAAGACGGCAAGGTTGAGACGACAACCGGGCTGCGGCGCGACGGGAACAAACTGATGGCAAAGATCACCTTGCCTGGAGCTCCCGGCGCGGGCGCCCCGGTGGCCGGAGAGATCGGCTACCCCATTTCCAACATCGCCAATGTCGAGTTCCCCGAGCCGGCGCAGATCAAAAAAGCTGCGGCCTTGCTCTCCGGCGGCAACGCGACCGAAGCCCTGAAGATGGTCGAGCCGGCAGTGTCCGGGGCGGCGCCATTCCGCGATGTGCCAGGGAACTGGTGGGCACAGGCGGCACTGGTCAAGCTCAACGCACTCGTGGCGCTCGACCGGGATGCGCCTGCCGAGGCACTTGGCGACGAGCTGAGGAATTCGAGTGCTGACCCGGAACTGATCTTTGCGGCGAGAGCTTGCCTAGCGGCCGGGCAAGTCCGCAAGGGGCAACGCGGCAACGTGCAGCCGGTGCTCGACGAGATCATCCAGAAGAGCAGGTCGCCCGAGGCGCTGGCGGTGGCCTGGCTCGCCAAGGGCCAATGCCTGCTGGAAGAAAACAACGCCGACGGAGCGCTCTTGGCGTTCCTGCACGTGCCGGTGTTTTATTACGACCAAAAGCAGCAGCTCGCCGCTGCCATCCTTGGGAGCGCACGGGCCTATCAGAAAATCGACGACCATGACCGGGCAATCGGTGCGCTCGAGGAATTGATTGCCCATTACCCGAATTGCCCGGAGGCAGGCGATGCGAAGCGGATGCTTGCCAAGCTGCAGAAAAACAATCCAACAAAGTAACAACACCAAACAAGAGTGAATCCCAACCCATGAAAACGAAACATGCATCCCTCGCCCTGCTGATAACCTGCGGGCTCTTATTGATAGGAACTGTCCCCGTCAATGCCCAAACGCCCGCACCCGCCGAATCACCGGCCGGCGAGGCGGCCAAGACGCCGGCTGTCACGCACAAAACGCTGTTTGAGCAGATCAAGGAAGGCGGCTGGGTCATGTTTCCGATCGGCCTCTGCTCGGTGTTCACCCTCTACCTGATAGGCGACGGCATCCTGCGCACGGCCTCGAAGCGGACCTCGCCACCGCAGCACGAGGCCGCGGTCAAGGAGCTGTTCCGCAGTGGCGACTATGTGGGCGCCTATAACTACTGCAAAGCCAATCCGTCGCCGCTCACCAACGTGCTGAGAGTTGGCATCAGTCTCCTTGGGGACGGCAAACAGGCCACGGAGGAGGGGATCCTCAGCGAGTTGGCCAAGGAAAACTCCCGTTTGCAGACATGGATCAGCTATCTTTCTGTCATCGGCGTCTGCACCCCGATGATCGGTCTGCTGGGTACAGTGACGGGCATGATCAAGGCTTTTGCGACGCTGGGCAGCTCCGGCATCGGCGATCCGTCAAGCCTCGCGGCGGCGATCGGCGAAGTGCTCGTGGCCACGGCGAGCGGCTTGTTCATCGCCATCCCGGCCTTCGGCGCATTCTATTTCCTGCGCAACCGCTCGGCGGCCGCGATGCACCACATCCAAGACGTGATCGCCAGCCTTTTTCGAAAAATGCCTTACGAGTCGATGCCGGGCGTCCATATCGGCGAGGAGCAACTCTACGCCGCGATACCGAACTGGGTCCAGGCCCCGGGCGAGGCCGGGCCCGCGACGGAATAAACCCGCAATGAAAGGAGATCGCTAAATTATGGCTGGCGGAGGCGGAGGCGGAGACGAACCCGAGTTTCAGGTGGCGCCGATGATCGACGTCCTTCTGACAATTCTCATTTTCTTCATGACCATCACCTCGGCGCAGGTCCTCAAGACCGATCGGACCATCAAACTGCCCGCCGCCCCGGACGCGCAGAAAAAGGACAACATGCGCTCGGAGGCGATCGTCAACGTGCGGTGGAACCCCGCGAGCAAGAAAGCGGTGTTCGTTTATGATGACGTGGAACACCAGCACGGCTCCGATCTCGAACCGCTCTTGAAGAAGGCGCGGGAGGTCGCCAGCCGGAAGATTGCCCAGGGACAAAACCCGAACTTCCGCGTGGTCATCCGCGGCGACCAGGATCTGCCGGCGCTTTACATTTCCCAGGCGATGAACGCGGCGGGCGAGGCGGGCATCTCGGACATCTCGTTCTCGGCCGCCAGCAAGGATTAGACCGATGAAAAGACTCCCTGTAAACGATGAGATTTATATCGGGTTCCAGATTGCGCCGATGATCGACGTGGTGTTCGTGATCATGCTCTTTTTTATGGTCATGGCCGGCGCGGTCCGCGTGGAAAAGGAGCTCAACTCGCAGTTGCCCGGCACGGCGGAAACATCTGGTTCGGCCGATTTCGTGGACGAGCAGATCATCACCATTTCACCCGAAGGCGAGGTGTCGCTCAACGACGAGCCTTTCGATTCGGCCAAGAGCCGGGCCCTTCCCCAGCTCAAGGCGACATTGATGCGGCTCAAGCAAAATGCCGATGCCGCCAAGACTCCCTGCACGGTGACCATTATCAGCGACGAGACAGCCAAGTATAGCCGGACGGTGGACGTGCTCGATGCCCTGGCGGTGGCCGGGATTTCGAGTGTGACTTTCACGGTCAATGAAGAAGAATGAGCGCCGAGGAAACCAACCCGCCTGAATCCGGAATGCCAATTGATTTGGCTGATTGGCTCCGAAGTATCGGGATGGGTCAATATGCCGGGGCATTCGCCGAGCAGAGGATCACCCTTGGTATTCTTCCGGAGCTCACCGATACGGATCTGAAGGAGATGGGTGTGGCCGCGATGGGCGACCGGAAGCTGATTCTTCGTGAAATCGTGGCTTTGAAGACCGGGCCCGCCGCTGCCCCGCAGCCGGCGCCTCCCGTGCATGGCAATGCGCCGGGGCCGCCCTTGGTACCACAATCGCCGCCGCCCGGGCCGCCGCCGCTAGCTGTGGTTCCACCCGAGGTGCCGGTTGCGCAGGCACTTCCCGGTCTTGGTCGCAGTATAGCGAGCGTCGCGGAGCCTCTGTCGGCAAAGCTGCCGCTGACGCCTGCTGCAGCAGCAACCAGGCCGTCGCAGCCTGCCGTGGAAGAGGTGGCGGTAGCTGGAGAAAAAGCGGCAGCGAGACCGCTGGCCGCGCCGCAGCGCCTCTGGAAGGCCATGCGGAGCAACCGGTTTCTGTTCGTGAGCATCGTGGCACATGTGATTTTCGCGCTGGTGGCAACGCTGTTGGTGGTGCAGACGATCGTTAACCGCAAATTGACTTTCACGGCTGCGCCGCCGTCGCCCAACCCGGCACAGCGCGCCTCCGAGCACCGGGTGCAGATGGCTCAGAAACGCAAGACGATGAGCATGCCCGTGCAGGAGAAGCGGATCACGACGACTGGCTTCTCGAAAGTGGCGTTGCCCGACATGCCGGCGATGCCCGGGGTGGTGGCGCCTACGAAGATGGCGAGCACGGGCGGAGCGGTGAGCTTCGGGCAGGGCTTGGGAAGTGGAGGAATCGGGGGCGGCACCGGCACGGGAGGCGGCGGGGGGGCGATCCCATTCTTCGGGTTCAAAGGACGTGGCGATGGGTTGGTGGGAACGTTCTACGATCTCAAGCAGACAACAACTCGCCAGCCCACGAAGATGACTACCCAACTCTACTCCAAGGAAATCACGAGGTTCCTCAAGGAAGACTGGAGGCCCGAGTATTTCACCCGATTCTTCAAGGCGCCTTCTTCCCTTACGGCCACAAAGATATTCATGCCGGACATGAAAGCCAGCATATGCCCCGCAGCCTTCGGCGTGGAAAAAGAGGTTCAGCCTTGCATGTGGATCGCGCTTTACAAAGGCAAGGTCGCGCCGCCGGCCAATAGCCGGTTTCATTTTGTCGGACACGGAGACGACTTGCTGATGGTAAAGTTTGACGGCAAACTGGTTCTTGCCGCCAACTGGGATACCCAAGAAGTCACCAAAAGATTCGGAAAAGTCGAAACCAACTTCAAGCCCGAGGCGGAGTTCCGTAATGGTTGGCCATCTGGTAGTTATCCAATTCCCCCTTGGCGCAAAGGCCCGGCGATTGAAGTGAGGGCGGGCGTTTTCTATCCCATGGAAGTCCTCATCGGGGAACTGCCGGGCGGACGCGGGCATGCCGTGCTGATGATCGAAGAGGAGGGTGTGGAATACAAAAAAGACGCCAAGGGGAATCCCATCCTGCCGGTTTTCCGTCTTGCGGACACACCCATTCCGCCACTTGAAAAGGATGAATCCTATCCGCCGCATGCGGAAGGAGGACCGGTTTGGAGAGGAAAAAACTAAAGCGTGTCATGCACTGGGGCGAGAAGTCGGTCAAGCAGGCGCAAATATTTTTATGAAACCTCGGCGGATTGTTTTCGTTTTCACAATGGCGGCACTTTTTTCATGGAATGATGCACATCAATTGCTGGCGGCTGGCGGCTCAGAATCCGGCAGGAGTTCTTTGGCGTGCGAATTCATCAAGCGACTCAAGCAGGCACCGGCGCGAATCGAAGACAGTGGCGGAAAAACCTTGGACGGCGGCAGTGTGCGACTGGAGCGGAATTGGGAGGGTGACCGCTGTGCCTCGACCCTGACCAACATCGGAAAAACTCCGCTCCGTATCGGTAACATCGTCCTCTTCGACATGGCATCGCACGGGTTGGATCAAACCACACCAATTTACGGCGAGGGATTTCAAAAACTGGCCCAAACCAGCGGGCCGCTGGGAAAGCCGAACTGGTTCGGGCCCTATCCCGATGCGAAACATTACCGCATTCCCGAGCCGGACGGTCTCCCCACCGTTTACGGGATGATGACATTTGACCTCGGCAATGGCGGCCATGCATTGCTGGGATTCACTTCCTGCCGCCGTTTCATCGGGCGATTTTCGTTCAATGACAAACAACTCCGGGTTTCCGTCGATCCCGAGGGACTCGAACTTGCGCCGGGCGAAACGTGGAAGCTCGAGGAATTCATTGCCATCGCCGGATCGGATCGCAACGTGCTGCTGGAGCAACTGGCCGATGCGATCTGCATCAATCATCCGCCGTTGCCCCAGCCGCCGCCGGCGAATCGCGTTGGTTGGTGCACTTGGTATGGCGTGGGCGGTGCTGGCAACCAGAAGATCATTACGGAGAGTGCGGAACGTTTCGCCTCGGTGCTGCCTGAACTCAAGTTCATCCAGATCGACGAAGGCTACACCCTGGAAGGTGATCTGCTCGATGTCTTTCCGGAGTTTGGAGACATGAAGGCCACAATTGAGGCCATTCGCGCCAATGGCTTTCAGCCGGCAATTTGGGTTGGACCATTCATCGCCGCACAAAAATCACACACACTGGCTGAGCATCCTGACTGGTTCGTCCAGGGTCCGGATGGAAAGCCGCTCGTTTCCGACAAGATCGGTTTCGGCGGATGGATAAAGGCTCCGTGGTGCGCGCTGGACGGCAGCAACCCGGAAGCGCAAAAACATCTCGAGGAGGTTTTTCGAACCCTGCGCGAAAAATTCGGCATTACCTATTTCAAACTGGATGCCAATTATTGGGGTGCGATCCATGGAGGCACCCATCACGACCCGAAAGCGACTCGCATCGAGGCTTACCGTCGCGGCATGGAAGCGGTCTTGCGCGGAGCCGGGCCGGGCGCAGTCATTCTGGGCTGCAACGCGCCGGTCTGGCCGTCTCTCGGACTGGTCAACGTTATGCGGACCAGTGCTGACATTTCACGCGATTGGAAAACTATTCGGAGCACAGCCCGGGAAAATTTCAACCGCGGCTGGCAGAACGGCCGCTTGTGGGTGGACGATCCGGATTGCGTGGTGCTCGCCGGTAAACCGGAAATCGCCGCCAATGTCTGGCAGCTTCAGGCGACAGCGGTGCACGCCGTTGGCGGAATGGTGCTGAGCGGAGACAAGATTGCCGACCTCGGCCCCGGCCAACTCGCAATGCTGCGCAAGCTGATTCCTCCCACCGGCCATAGCGCACGCTTCGAGTCCCCCGAATACGAAACCGGCCTTACCGATCTCGGGGATCGTCAATACTACTACGCCTTCAACTGGAGCGCGACTCCCTGCGATCGCACCCTTCATCTTAAACAACGCTCTCAAGTCAAAGATTATTGGACAGACGAAGACCTTGGCATCCACGAAGGAGATTACACAATCAAAGAGTTGCCCGGACAATCGGCACGTCTCATCCAAGCCACGCCAGTCAAATGATGGATTGACCGGAGGTTGGCAGCCGGGTTTTGCGGGCCCTGCTCCAAAATATCATTCGCCCGGTTCGCCACGCCCTTGAGGATCGAGGCGGCGGCGAAGATGTAGATGCCGGTCTGTGGGGAGACGCCTGGGGATGGTGTTGAGCCCGGCGATGATGCCAGCAAACTTGCCGACAACGGCATCGGCCACAGGAAACTTTACATCGCGGGAGCCGGAAGGGGGTTCCCCTTGGGAAGCTCCTCGGCCGCTTTGCCGGACAGCTGAAGCGCAACAAGCGTGTCGACTGGATCATGTCCCTCAGCAGGAAGGCTGATCGAGATACCCGCCGGTGTCTGGTTGAAATTAACCGGGATCGAAGGACAAGTCAGGCAGGTTGCCTTGAGTGTCTTTGCCTTGAGAGGGGGCAGATCAATGCGATCCCCCTTCTCCCCGTTCCATTTCGCAATGTGAAGATAGATGGTGTCTCCCTTATAGGTGGAACCGCCCCAAGCACCGTTGAGGTAAGGGCCTCCGTGCGTTCCATAAATGCTCTCCCCGTATTTGGAGAGCCATGCCCCTACCTTGAGGAGCGGATCGGCCTGATTGTCAGGGATGATCCCCTCGGCATTCGGGCCGACATCCAGAAGCAGATTCCCGTCACCGGTAGCACATCCGATCAGGGTTTTCAGGCATTCCTCGAAGGACTTCGGCTTGCCGTCGGTACGGTAGGACCATCCTCCGTGGGGGGCCTTCAGGACGCACATGCACGATTCCCAGGGACGGGTGTTTTGGAAAGATCCGAGCCGCTGCTCGGGAGTATCCATGTCGCCGAGGTAAGGAGCGGGTTGACGATTGTATCCTCCCAAAACACACAATCGATTGTTGATGATGACTCCGGGTTGAAGCGACTTGATGAGGTCCCATGTCTCCCCAATCTTCCAGAACGTCATCAGGTCGCCCATTCCATAGCTATCGAACCAGAGTATGTCGACCTTGCCATAGTTGGTGAGCAGTTCCCGGAGTTGGCCGTTCATGTAGGCAACGTACTTCGCATTGTCGCCGATCCCGTAGTCGGGGTGGTGCCAGTCACGTGGGGAATAGTAGAATCCCAACGGCATGCCGGCCTCGTGGCACGCCTCGGCCAATTCCTTGAGCACATCCCGTTTGAACGGGGAGTGCATGATGGAGTAATCAGTCAGCTTGGTGTCCCACATGCAGAAGCCCCCGTGGTGCTTCGTGGTGAAAACGATATATTTCATCCCGGCGTCCTTCGCGAGCTTCACCCAGGCCTTGGCGTCGAATTTCTCAGGATTGAACTTCTTGTAGAGGTTGTCATACGCCGGGTCTTGCACATATCCTGCGGGATCTTTGCCGATGTCCAGCGGCTTGCTCCCCTTTCTGGACCAACTGATCTCGGTGCCAGCCACCGAGGACATGTCCCAATGGATGAACATGCCGTAGCGGGCATCGGTCCACCAGGCCATCCGAGCCTCCGTCGCTTCCTTGGTCTCGACTGGGACGGAGGAGACGGGAGGCGCGGGATCAGCCATCGGAGTGGTCGCGTGGCTCAGCAGGATGCTCAATGGCAGCAGGAGGGATGATAACAGGATGATTTTTATACTAGTGTTCACGGGTGTAAATGGGGGCCAAAAGTACAGCGAGTGCCAAGAGCAGCAGGGTTGCGCCGGCGATTGATGAAAACGGGAATAATCTCATGCTGTGATTGTACGGTTGGTTGTCATCTGGAAAACTCGAAGGTGATGGCGCGGTCGACGGGCAGTTCCACGGTCTTGAATTCACCGCCGCAAACGCCCAGTTCGATCGTCTGCGGTTTTGCGGATATTAGCGTCACGGTTGCCCCGGATTCCGTCCAGGCCAGCGAGCGGACTTCGATCTGCCCGCGGCAACGTACCCCTTCGATTGTTCCGGATGGCCAATCGGGCGGCAGCGCCGGAAGCAGCTCGATCCAGCCGGGTTGCGAGTCCACCAGCATCCGGATCAGAAGCGCGGGCAATCCTCCGCTCAAGTCCGTGTTGAAGATCCAGCGGGGATCATGGGTCGTGACAAGGTTGGGCCGCCAATAATTGCCGGCCAGCCATCTGACAACCTCGCCGCAATCGCGGCCGTTGCGCAGGCTTGCCGCGGCGAACCCCTCCAGCGCGATGCCGAATGCCATCACGCCGGGCGGTTGACCCTCCGCTCCCTTTCCTTCTCCGAATTCCGCGCGGCGCACATCCAACCGCTTTTCCAGCGCGGATTCAAATGCGCGAAGCAGGTGTGGATCGGCTGAAATCTCGGCGGGCAGACCGTAATAAATCGCATAGAGATGCGAGCAATGCCGGTGCGCGTCGTTGTTATCCAGCAGCGGCGTTGTCCATTCCTTCAGCGCGCCATCCGGACTGATTTGATAATCGGGCATTTTCGCAAGCATCGCCTGCCAGCCGATGACCGCATCGGGATCGCATTTCAGTTCTTCGCATGCTGCGATGCAGTTGCGGAGCAGTTCCTTGGCGGCTGAAATGTCCATGGTGGCGTTGATGCACGCCTGCGAACTGCTGTTGCCAGGATGGTTCTCCGGCGAATAGCTCGGGCTGAATAAATAGACTCCGTCCGGGCCTTCGGTTACGAAGTCCTCGTAGAACAGCGCAGCCTCTTTCATGAACGGCAGGGCGCGCTCGCGCAGGAATTCCCTGTCGCCGGTATATAGGTAATAGTCGTAATAGAATTGCGCCGCCCAGGCCGCCCCAACAGTCCAGAAGGTATGAGGCCATTTTTCGTTAAAATGGTTGCTCAAGCCGTTGCTGCTGGCGCGTGCCGGAACCACGATTCCCCGGCAGCCGTAGAGCCGCCGCGCATTGGTGCAGAAATCGCCCATGCGCTTCTCGAGAAAATTAAAGAACGGCAGCAGGCACTCCGCCATGTTGCCGGGCAAATCGGACGCAAGGGCGCACTGCGCGTTGCCATTCAAGGTGAAGTCACCCGACCACAGAGGGCTGTAGGTTCCGCTCCAGATGCCTTGCAGGTTGGGAAACATCTCACCGCTGCTGCAAAGGATGTTGTAGCGGCCGGCATCAAATTGCTTCTCCAGTAGCGCGGACGAAAACTTCTCCCCGCCGGCTTTGGCAATCAATTCCTCGGTGGTCAGGTCCCGGTCAGTTACCCCATTGAGGTCGAGCCGTGCGCGATTGAAAATCGTGCCGTGGATCTTCTCGTGCCGCGCGAGCAGTTGATCGAAGCACGGTTCCAATTCCCCCAGTGCCGATTTGTGCATGGGAATTTCCGATTTGGAATAATCCTTGAGCACCCCGATGCGGCCCAGCAGCAGCACCTCGTTAGCGCCGCTCACGGAAATCTTGTCGCCGTTGACTGTCGCCGTGCCACCAATGGTGACCATTCGTACTGCCCCCTCGTAGCCTTGCAGGCAGCCGGGACGGTTATGTTTGAAGCGTGCGCGGAACGTTAGCCAACCATCTTCTACACCCGCATCCATCCCGGCAATCCCATTGGCAAACGCATCCCGCTCCTTAGGGCTCCCGCTTTCCGCGGGCAGATGCGCCGCTAGGGAAAGGTCGCAATTTACCAAGCCCGGCATCCCGCCACGGATGGATAGGACGACCGCATCGTCAGCGCGGGAAACAAAGAGCCGCCGTTCGAAAGTTCCCGTGTCGTCTGCCCAGAGCACGGCGGCCACCCCTGTTGCAAAATCCACCGAGCGCGAATAGTCGCGAACCACGCTGGTTCCCCGCATTTGGATGCGCAGGTCGAAGGCTGGCACATAGGGATCGGTCCACTGCATGCCGGAGTAACCCGCGTTCCGGGACTGCTCGACGACGATATCGGCGGCGCGTTGATAGTGTCCGCCGGCAATCTCCCGGCGGATTTCGGTCAGGCGGCTTGCGGTGTCCGGGGGCGCCAGGGATTGGGGCAGCGGCATATAAAGCCGAGCATGATTGAGCACGACAGTTTCATCCAGCGGCTGACCGTAAACCAGCGCGCCGAATTTGCCGTTTCCGCTGACCAGGGCGTTCTCCCAGTGCGTGGCCGGCTGCGAACTTAAGAACCCTCGCAGTGGCCTCGTGATCTCCGGCGGCCGAGCTTGCGCGGATAAATCCATGCGTCTGTTATCTTCTCGCATGCCGGTCTTTCAGTATGGCCGGGGCGGCATGCTGGTCAGATGTTTGATTTCTTTAGCCTGCGCTTGAATGGCTGCCCGGATGTTCGCAGGAAACTCCAGCATCGCTTGGGGGGGGGGACCGAACTGGTAGCTTACGATTTCGCCGCCGGCGACGGCCATGACGGGCAAGCGCGTTTCCAGGTCGATATACGCTGCGGTTGTGAAATGCGTCGGGTCCGAATCCGCTGGCTCCCCAAAAACGAGGCAGTCCTTTCCTTGCACCTTCTGGATTCCTTTGTAGGCGCTTGCGGATATCCACTCGCACTCGTTGAAATCCGATCTTGAAAAGTCCACGCGAAAGGGATTTCGCGGGTCGTTCACGCCAGTGATCCAAGGGTAATT
>Ga0118677_10006606_pt1 | contig 19536 bp, 20 predicted proteins | sample AliMusrvi5mmetaG_FD_86154 | JGI IMG/M metagenome (GOLD analysis project Ga0118677, IMG submission 86154)
TGACGAGCCAGTAGCTCCAACTATTTAATACAAAACAAAAGTAAATGTCATTTATCGCAGAAGATCTCGCCACGGCACTTAAAAAAGATCCGGCTGCGCGTAGTCGAATTGAGGTGGCGCTGACCTACCCAGGTCTGCACGCGCTCTGGGCGCATCGCTACCAACATTGGCTCTGGACACATCACTTACGTTTTCTCGCCCGAGTTCTGGCAAATCACACTAGGTCTCGCACCGGCATCGAGATCCACCCCGGTGCGGTTATTGGGCGACGCGTCTTTATTGATCATGGAATGGGAATAGTGATTGGTGAGACTGCGATAGTGGGCGATGACGTGACGATCTATCACGGCGTTACCCTTGGTGGTCGCACTCTCAACAAGGGCAAGCGCCACCCCACCGTTGAAAACAACGTGATTCTTGGCGCTGGTGCAAAGGTCTTGGGCAACATCACGATCGGCGAAGGCAGCACAATTGGCGCCAACCAAGTGGTCACACGCTCGCTCTCGCAACGTAATGAGGTTGAGTTCTACATTTGAGTTCTATCCTTGGCTCTATGAGGATCCGTTTGGAGAGGTTATTCCAGCAGTTTGTCGTGCGCTGGTACTGGATTCAGCAGGTCTTGGTCACCTCTGTCGCCGCGGCGCTGGCGTGGGAAGCCGGCGATAAGGCCTTTACCAATGGCGGTCTCGTCGCTGCTGTCGTCGCTTCGCTGACGGTTCGCTCATCTCTCCATAAATCAGCACGTGAAGGCGTGGGACAGATTGTCGGTTCATCTGTAGGAGCTGGCGCGGCACTCCTTGCGCTCCATTACTTTGGCAACGGGCTTATCACCGTCGGAATTACCGTTCTCATCTCACTTGTGGCTGCCCGTTTGCTGCACCTGGGGGATGTAGCGACGATTAACGTTCCCGTTACGGCGTTGATTGTGCTGGGGCCGGGACTCAGTGAAACAACTGCAACCAAACGCTTGCTCTCCACGCTCATCGGTGCCGGTATTGCGATCGCTCTCTCGACATTTGCCCACCCCAAGACACCCGCTGGGCGCACGATTGACCGCATCTCTTCGCTGACCGATCGCTGCGCGGCGCTGCTGGCTCAGATGGCCGAAGGGTTGATTGATAACTATTCGATGGATGATGCAGGTCGCTGGTTGGCGCGGGCGCGTCTATTAGCCGAAGAGATACCTACGATTAGAAATCAAGTGATCGAGGCGCGGGCATTTGCCAAGTGGTTGCCTGCCTCACGCTCGAACAATGCGGAAAAACTTTATCTACGTGGCATCGCTGTTGAACATATGATCGTTCAAACACGGGCAACCTCACGCATTCTTTATGACCTACGTTTACACGGGGGAGTGAAGAGCGAGCTCTCCCAGGGGATTGGTGCTCTCCTCTCAACTGCAAGTTATGCGCTAACTGTCAGCGCAGAGGATTTTCGCTTTGATCCGTATAGCGGTGTCAAAGATCCGCTGACCGCTGAAATTCGTCACAGTGCTGATGCGCTTACAGCTATCGCCCTGGCGGATCACGAGGGCATCGCCAGTGGACAGATCGCGCGGGTGATGGCTGCAATATCAAGCACCATCATTATCGCTGACTCACTTGATCAGATCTCACCTGCAATCCGCAACGTTCCAACTCCCGAAGCTCCGGCAAATCAACAAGTCCTCGCCGTCTCACCTATTGAGCAAGCCCGAACCTGGCAGGATCGTCTCTATAGATTAATTCCGATCAAGGTTCGAGAATATTTGGAACGTATCTTTAATTAATGTCCTCTTAATCAACCGTTTACCTGTTAGACCTCAGATCCCACCTATCTACAGGTTCACTGCGCATACCCGTCCATCCAAGGTTAGGAATATTCATGCGCTTGAATTCATTCAAGAAGGGCGCTGCGATCGCTGCATCGCTCGTTCTCGCATCGGTTGGCCTTAGTGCACAAGCTGCACACGCCGCTCCGATCACAATCAATCTTTATGAAGCTATCGGTTATGCGCCAGCAGAAATCACAGCATTCAATGCTTCACAGACTCAATACCAGATCGTCGATGTCGGTGGATCTACTGGTCCATTACTCGCAAAGGTTGCTGCAGAAGGCACCAACCCACAATGGGGTCTCTTCTGGGCTGACGGAGATACATGGGCAGCAGCTGCTGACACCAATGGTCAACTCGCACCTCTTAACTTCAAGCCAAACTACTCTTCACTCGGAAAGCGCCTAGCGCCAAAGAACAACTCTTACGCGATCACTGGTTCTACTGTGATGGTTGCTGGTCTCTACAACGCAGCAACGCTTCCAAACCCACCGGCTACTCTCAACGCGATGCTTCGTCCTGCGTACAAGGGTGTAATTGGCATGAATGACCCCAACATCTCTGGTCCTACCTACCCATTCATTGCAGGGCTCATGAACCAACTCGGTTCTGAGGATGCCGGTAAGAACTATCTCTTAGCTCTCAAGAAGAATGGTCTAGTCGTAAATGACAAGAACGGACCAACAATCCACGCCCTTGAGATCGGTCAAATCAAAGAAGGCCTTGTTCAGAACACTGCAGCACTCGCTGAGATCATCAAGTTCACTGCAAACCCTGTCAAGGGTTACACACCAAAGATTGTCTACCCTGGTCGCCCAACCTTGATGCCAAGCTCTTTGGCTATCGATGGAAAGCGCCCTGCAGCAGAAGTTGCTGGAGCTCAGGCATTCGTTAAGTTCGTCCTGTCACCAGCAGGTCAATCAATCTTGGCCTCCACTGATGCAACTCAGAACTCAGATGTTCTCTGCTACCCATCAATCTCTGGAACTACTCCAAACAAGTATGTTCCCGCTCTCCCAGCTTCGTACCAGATCATCAACCCTTACACCTGGGGTCCACTCCAGAGCGAAGTTGATGCTTGGTTCACAGCTAACATCCGCTCTAAGTAATTAACCGATAACAAAGAGATAAATTAATGGCGCTCGGTGGTGGACTCTTAGTTCGCCACCGAGCGCCATTTTCTAATGAACCCTCGAACTTTACGCGGGCAATAAACCGCATCCGCATCACCCCGATGGCAGTCTTCTGGACGCTCATCACCTTCATCTTGGTTATCCCGATCGTTCTCTTCCTATCAGTCGCCTTCAGCCCACGCCTTATGTCACAAGGCCACCAATGGTTTACTTTGGCTAGTTTTAAGCCGGTCTTCTCGGGTGCGTACGGTGTTGCGCTCTTGCACTCCTTAATCTTGGGAGTCGTCGCGGCCGTCGGTGCAATGACCATTGCGCTGTCGATGGCTTTTCTTGTTATAAGAACAAATACTCCAGCGCGCATTCTCTGGAACACCACGATCTTTGCCCTCTTCTTAGCGCCTTCGTATTTGATCGCTCTTGGCTGGCAACGCCTCTTTGAACAACACGGCATCCTCGAGATCATGGGCTTCCAAGTAGAGCCGATCCGCAATCTCCTCTATGGCCCAGTCGGCATCTGCATGGTCTTGATGGTCAAGGGAATTCCTTTTGCATACTTGGTTATTGCTAATGCGATGCGCGGACTCGGCGAAGAGTTTGAGCAGGCTGTGCGCGTGCACGGCGGATCGCGCTTAGAGGCCTTCAAGGTGATGGCAGCGCTCCTTACGCCATCACTCTTCTCTGCAATGGCGATCGTCTTTGCCGAAGCGATTAGCGACTTCGGAGTTGCATCAACGCTTTCGAGCGTGGGCCACTTCAGTGTTGCGACCTACCAGCTCTATCAAGGGATTAACGCCATCCCGGTTGACTTCCCGGTTTCGGCGGCAACCAGTATCACGCTGCTCTCTCTTGTAATCCTTGCGATCTTGGCGCAGAACCGAGCGCTGCGCGGGCGCAGCTTTAGAACGCTCAGCGGTCGAACGCGTCCTGCCACTGTCCAAAAACTCTCGCTCTTTGGAAAGATCACCACCAGCGGATACATCATCATCCTGCTATTGATCACCCTGGGCATTCCAGTATTTGGCGCTATCTCTGCATCGATGTTACAAGGGTTGGGAAGCCTGCTTAGCCACTATTCGATTAACTTCAGTAACTATTCGCGGGTACTACATTCCCGCTTCTTGCGCAATCCTCTGATCTACTCGACTGAAATGTCGCTGATCGCGGCGACCATCGCGGTGAGCCTTGCTGCGATTGCATCTAAAGTTTTGACGTCAGCGCGTAACAGTCGAGGTAAGCGTTTTGTAGATTTCTTCCTTCTTGCAGCAGTGGCACTTCCTGGCATCGTCTTCGCCATCGGCTACATCTTTACCTACAACCTGAAATTTATTAACGATCTCGGCCTGCATATCTACGGCACTTCATTTCTCTTAGCGCTTGCCTACTCGGCGAACGCACTCCCATCCACCTCACGATCCCTTGTTGGCAATATGGGTCAGATTCAAGAGTCGATGATGGATGCTGCGCGCGTGCACGGCAGCGGGGGAGCGCGTGCCTGGTTTGACGTGACGATGCCGCTTATCGCTCGTCCCTTGCTTATTGCTTGGCTCTTAACTTTCTCTGGAACACTTCTTGAACTGCCAGTATCCGAGCTGCTCTATCCCCCTGGTAGCCCACCCGTCGCTGTGGGTATCGAACTTTCACTGGCTGGATTTGATTTTGGTGGAGGTACCGCGATTGAGGTGCTCTCGATCCTTTGGGCGCTCGTTGTTGTCGCAATTGCCTTCTTCTTATTTAACCGCTTCGCCCCTCCTGGCTGGAAGAGATTAGGAAACCAACGATGAAAGAGAAGAGCGCCGTAAACGCTTATAGAGTCGAGATCAAAGGCGCTGCAAAGCACTATGGCGCCCTCAAGGCGCTCAATAATTTTGACCTCACCATCGAACCTGGAACCTTCACCGTCCTTCTCGGTCCATCGGGCTCAGGCAAATCGACGCTGATTCGCTCCATCGCGGGCATCGAACGCCTGGACTCCGGGCGCATCACATTTGGTGATCGCGTCGTTGCCGACAATGGATTTCACATGGCTCCAGAGAAGCGCGACCTCGCGATGGTCTTTCAGGATTACGCGCTCTGGCCACACATGACTGCCTTTGAAAATGTTGCTTATGCACTGAAGCGACGCAACCTTGATACGACTGAGTCAAATCGTCGTGTCAATGAAGCGTTGGAGCGGGTAGGTCTGTCGGCTAAGGGTCCCAACTACCCGTTTCAACTCTCTGGTGGTGAACAGCAGCGCGTTGCCCTCGCTCGTGCCATTGTAGGTCGCCCATCGCTGCTCCTCTTCGACGAGCCGCTCTCCAACTTGGATGCCGATCTGCGCGAACGTTTACGTGTTGAAATTGCAACGTTGACTCGCGAAATCGGTGCCACCGCCTGCTACATCACTCATGACCAATCAGAAGCCTTTGCCTTGGCTGATCAGATTGGTGTACTTCGCGCCGGCGAACTGCAACAGATAGCTGCTCCCGAGGAGATCTATCGCACGCCGGCTAACCGCTTCGTCGCTTCATTTACTGGAATCTCAGGAAACTTCCACGGCACTGTGGTGGAAGCAAAGGGACACAAAGTCGAGGTCGCTCTTGGAAAGCGTCGCGTCGAGTGCCGTGCTCCTGCAATGCTCAACGTGGGTGATAGCGTCGAAGTTTTGATTCGTCCTAGCGCAACTAGTTTCAAAGATCGCAGCTCCAACTCACTCCCTGCTACGGTTTTGGACGTGGCCTATCGCGGTCGCGGCTACGAACATGTGGTCGAATGCGAATTTGGTGTGATTTCCAGCGTCTTTGACGCGGATTCGAGCGCTCGAGGCTCTAAGGTAGATATCTATATTGACCCGCATCATTGCCTGGCTTTTCCGAGTGAGAAGAAGGTAGACGTTGAGGCGCCAATCGAAGAACTCTCATCCAGTAAAAAATAAATTTAGGAGCCCTTTTTCATGCAAGGTACATCAGTAGCGTTATTTATATCGGTCTTCTTTGCCTGCGCCGTTGAGGCTGTGGAAGCCGTCACAATCGTCTTGGCAGCAGGTACCGCTCGCGATTGGAAGTCAGCGTGGCGCGGCGTGATCGCCGGTTTGATTACCCTCGCGCTGATCATCGCCGCCTTCGGCCCAGCGATCTCTCACCTCCCCATCTCTTTCTTGCGTATCGTCGTTGGTGGACTGCTCCTCGTCTTCGGTCTTACTTGGTTGCGTAAGGCGATCTTGCGATCGAGCGGTTACAAGGCCCTGCATGATGAAGAGAAGATCTTCCAAGAGGAGATTGCTGCTGCACGTATTGCCGCCAAAGAGACGCGTCACGGCGTTGCAGACTGGTATGCCTTCACCCTTTCTTATAAAGGCGTTCTTCTTGAAGGACTTGAAGTCGCCTTCATCGTTCTCACCTTCGGAACGATTGACCATCGCGTTGGTCTCGCTTCACTTGCCGCGCTAGCAGCAGTAGCAATTGTCACAGCGGCCGGATTCGCACTACGCGCTCCTCTCGCAAAGGTGCCCGAGAATACGATGAAGTTCGGAGTGGGCATTATGCTCACCGCATTTGGAATCTTCTGGGGTGCTGAGGGGTCTGCCGGCGCCAGCAAGAAATGGCCGGGAGATAACTGGGCAGTGCTCGCTCTGATCGCTGGAGTCGCCGTCTTCTCATTTATCTTGGTTGAAGTATTGAAGGTGGTCCGCACTAAGCCGCGCGTTGCCGTAGCTGCTAAATCTGCGCCTGTCGCGGAGGCTACAGTGGCGAAGCCTGAGCGCAGCAAGAGCATGCAAGGTCTGATCTCGTTTGGTGAGTTCTGGGTTGACTTTATCGTTGGAGATGATTGGCGCATCGCAGCAGGAATTGTGGCCGCATTCATCATTACTGCGCTGATCAAAACTTCCAGCGTCGTCTGGGGAATCGTGCCTCTCTTCGTTGCACTCTTCCTGTCTTACAGCCTCTCTCGTGTTGCACGGAGCGCGCAGTAGCCACTAACACCTCGCGCATCATCGCTGCGCAGGGAGTGCGGGCATTTGCCTACGGTTTTACTGCAATTCTGCTCGGCCACTTGCTTGCGAAGAGCGGAGCATCGACTCTTGTAGTCGGCCTGGTTCTTAGCTCGATCGTTCTTGGGGCTGCTCTCGCATCTCTGCTTCTGTTACGAGTAGGCGGTCGAATCGGAACGCAGCGCGCCTACAAATTGATCTATGCCCTCCTTGCAATCGTTGGTCTGGTCATCGCTCTGCATCCGGCGCCATGGACAATCGCGCTGATGGGGCTGACAGGGGTCCTATCGACGGATGCCAATGACAATGGTCCCGCGACAACTTTGGAGCAGACGATGCTCTCGCGCGAGCATCACAGCAGCAGATTTGCTGCGATCTTCGGTCGGTATAACGGGGTAGCAGCAACCTTTGGCTCCTTAGGAGCGCTCTCGCAAGGTTGGCTCAGCCATATCCATCGCTTTAGTACCACCTACATCGGCTTCTATATCTTGGTTCCCTTAGGCTTCCTCGGATGGTGGTTAGCGAATTCGCTCGATCTCCCACCTGATACGCCGCGTACCCAAGCGCATCGCGGGCTTAAAGGATCACCGGTGCGTAGGCGGATTATCGAACTATCAACCCTCTTCGCCTTTGATTCGGCGGCCGGTGGGCTCACCACTTCGGCATGGCTCTCGTATTACCTGACCACGCGCTACCACGCATCTGCCGCGCTTCTTGGTTACCTCTTCTTCACCTTCGCGATCTTGAGTGCAATGAGTATGTTCTTGGCACCCTTCGTAGCGCAGCGCATCGGACTCGTTGCGACGATGGTCAGCACTCACTTAGCCAGCAACACCTTCTTCATTATCGCTGCCTTCTGTGGCAACCTGCGCGTCGCTATCGTCTTTCTTATGTTGCGCGCGGCTCTTTCGCAGATGGACATTCCGACACGGCAGGCTTTGATCATGGCTGTGGTTCCGCAGGAAGACCGAATGGCTGCCGCTGCTCTCACTAATGCTGCTCGCTATTCGGTCCGCCCAGCAGCACCCACTATTAGCGCTGCCCTGCAACACATCGCAATCGGAGCTCCCTTGGTTGCAGCCGGAACTATAAAAGTTATCTATGACGGCGCCATTTTGATCTGGGCTAGAAAAGGCAGATACCTCACTCGCGTTATTAAGTAACGCGAGTGAGGTATCTGATGTGCAGGTTAAAAAGTTACCCGCGGATATTCTTGGTGAACCAGGCGTTTACCTGACCCTCAAGAGGACCCCAGAAGTATGGATCGATTGATTGGTATGAAGGAGGCAGGCTGCCAGCCCCAGCAAGTGGGTTTACGCCAGGGATGATTGGCCAGTAGAGAGAATCTCCTTGTGGATCTCCGGTCTGCATAATTGCTTGTCCAGCAGGTGACAAGACGTAGTCGATGAACTTCTTAGCCTCTGCCTGTACTGCAGCGGATGCGCCCTTATCGATACCGATAACGCTGGGAAGAAGTGTTGACTTCGCGAGGTAGATGACTTTTGGTGTGAAGCCAGCAACAGGTGTCTTTGCCAGCTTAAGAACTTCTCCTTGCGCTGCTGAAGATTGAATCAAGCCCATGTTGATGACGCCAGTCTCAAGTGCGTGCAAGGTATCGCCATTGGTGTTGTTCACCACTAGGCCATTCGCCTTCAGCTTGCTCAAGAAAGTTTCACCAGCGGTAACTGACTTGCCGCCGAATTGGTTCATCAAACCTGCAATGAATGGGAAGGTTGGACCTGATTGGTTGGGATCATTCATTCCGATCTGGCCCTTGTACATTGGGTTCAGAAGGTCGTTATAACTCTTTGGAAGAACCTTGACCTTGGCTGAGTTGTAGATCAGCGCTGCCATTGTGGTCAAGCCGGTTGGAATGTAAGAGTGATCTGCTGGAACAACGGAGTTACCGGCAGCAGTGAAGGTGGCTTTTGGTGTGTAAGGAAGAAGTTGACCTTGCTTATCAAGAGCAGCGAATGCTGTGTTGCCATCAACCCAGAGCACACCAAATTGTGGGTTGCTCTTTTCAGCTGAGACCTTCGCTAGAAGTGGGCCTGTGCTGTCATCGTGCAAAACTGTCTTGATTCCAGTTGCCTTGGTGAAGGCATCTGCTGCAACTTGGTCATAACCTTCAGCTGCGTAAATGATGAGTGGAGTTCCACTAGTTGCAGCTTGTGCTGGGGCGATGAGTGAACCACCGAGCAGCATTCCTGCAACAGATATGCCAGCGACTACTACTGCTGACTTGATCGCACTGAGTTTCATGCAAAACCTCTCTAAAGATGTAAATGGAAGTATCCCGTGAGTATTACAAGGGGCATTTCATTCCATATGCACCAACAGAGCGGAGCGCTGGCGCCAACGTCAGTTAAAGATAGTGTGAACAGAAGGTGTGGGAGTTGGAATGGGTGATGAACTCTGAGAGTTAGATGGGAGAGGAGAGGGCGTATTGGTTGGTGGCGTTACAACTCCCCACTTCAGCCACTTAAGCACACCTGGGATTTCATTGGCGACAAATACATAGCTATGCCCACCTGGAAGAAAACTGGTGGCATATGTCGCCTTTACAGATTTCAATTTCAACGCCCAGGCGAGAGCCTGTCCACGGATGAGCTGGGTGTAATCCTGTGTTGATTCTCCCAAGAACCACTTCACCTTATTGGCAACTTTTAAGTACGTCGCAGGAGTTTGGTATTTGTGTTTTGGATCTGTCTCGGCGCCCGAGCCAAAGGCATTTGTCAGATCATCGACGACAAAGTAACCCGCCAGAGTTATCACCTGACCATAGAGTTCAGGATGGTGCAGCCCGATAATCGCAGCCCCATATCCGCCCATCGAGAAGCCGAGGAGCGCGCGATCATCCCGACTGCGGATATTCCCCGCTTCAACGGTCTGAATTACATTGGTCGTTAACCATGTTTCTATCTTTGCGCGTCCGTCGTACGAATCTGCCCATTCAGAGTCAGAGTGCGTCAAGGCATTTCCATCGGGGAAGACCGCGATAAAAGGCGCTGCGCCCTTTGCAAACGCCGCTTCGAGAGGAGCTTCAACGCCCGCGATGAGGCCATTGGGAGAGCCCGGCCATCCGTGCAGCATGTAGACAACAGGAAGCAGCGCGATCTGATCCGCTGGAACGGCGGGAGTCATCACGAAGACGCTTCTAATAGGAAAGTCTTTCTCGGGACTCTTCACTTTCAGTTGCACAATTTTTGCTTTGGGCGTTGCGGCAGATGAGAGCGGAACCTGAGAAATTGCGAGGAGGCAGGTCGCGACCAGAAGAATGAGGTTGCCGCGTCCGAACTTCACCACGAGATAGTAATGGCAGCGCTTGTGAGATTCAGGTGAAATGCAACTGAGGTGATATCACTTCGGTCAAATAGGTGGATAATGAGTTCCATGAAGCGCTCCCTTTTAAGCGTTGGAATCGCACTCTCGCTCTGTGCTATTCCGGTGAGTGCTCACGCAACGACGCAAACTCCTCCTCGCCCACAATCATCTGCAGCCTCCGCCAGGCAGGCCGCGCGCGACGCCGCAAAAGCCGCTCTTCAAGCTACGCTGGCCGAGGCTCAAAATGGCCGCGACTTAGCATTCGCCGATGCCAATGCCAATCTGCAGCAATCGTTGCAGGCAGCGGGTAAAGATAAAGTTGCCCTGAAGGCAGCGCGCGATGCGTACAAGGCTGCGGCGCAAGGAATTATCGCCGCTTATAAGCAAGCTATTGCCACAGCGAGAACTAACTACCAAGCCGCGCTAGCAGCTATCAAGTAAGAGTCGCTTAGCCAACCATTTCAGAATCACGTGGGCTGTACTCGTGAGTGCAGGCTTTGTTGGCGGCGTCGCTCGCGCAGCTCTCGCATAAAAGAATTAGTGAGTGGCAAGAGATCTTGCCGCAGTTATAAAACTGTTTAGTAGCACTACCGCACTTTTCACATTCGCCTAAAACTGGTGTGTGATCTGAAAAGTCCAACGTCATCCGTCCATCAAATGTGTAGAGAGAACCCTGCCAAAGTGCATCGTCACCATACTTCTGGGCGTAGCGCACGATGCCTCCGTCAATTTGGTAGACCTCTTTGAAGCCGCGCTTGACCATCACGGTCGACAAAATTTCGCAGCGAATTCCTCCTGTGCAGTAGGTAACGATCGGGTTGTCCTTTAAGTGATCGTATTTGCCTGATTCAATTTCTGAAACGAAGTCGCGGGTGTGTGAAACCTCAGGGACGATTGCATTCTTAAACTTGCCAATCTTGGCTTCGTAACCATTGCGACCATCAAAGAAGAGGACCTCATCGCCGCGCTCTTCGACTAACTTGTTAACCTCGTAGGGCTTTAAATGTTTGCCGCCGTTGACCACGCCTTTCTCATCCACCTGGACATCAATCGGTAAACCAAAATCAACCAGCTCGGACTTCACTTTAACTTTCAAACGCGGAAAGTCGGCGCCAGTTCCATCAGACCATTTGAAATCAATCTTCTTAAAACCCGCGTACTTCTTTGTTGCGCTCACATACTTCTTCAGGTCGGACATATTGCCGCCTAAGGTGCCATTGATTCCATGCTTTGAGATCAAGACGCGACCCTTGAGGTTGAGATCTTCGGCGAGTTTGTGCTGCCAGAGGCGGATAGCCTCAGGATCATGCAACGGCGCAAAGCCGTAGTACAAGATCACCTTGGGGAGTTCGCCGCGCGCTGCCATGTGGTAATTCTACGGATTATTTTTCGCGCTCTACCCCGCGCCTGCCCCAGTAGACCCAAAGTGCGAGAACGCCCAAGATGAGCGCAAAGCCGAAGGCGATATCTTCCAATGGTGCGCTGGCCAAGCGCGGTCCCAGGATCTGGCGTCGGTCATACATCACAATATTGCGCGAGGTGAGCCACCAATTTGTAAGAAGTTGGAAGGGCAGCAGGATGGAGTACGAGGTCCAAAAGGCTTTACGAAGCAGCAGGCGAGACTTCAAGAGATAGAGATCGAGCGCCGCGGCGCAGGCCACCGCAAAGAGGGCGATCTGGGTATAGCTCACGCTTCATCCCCGATCAGCCAGTGCGGGCGACGCTTACGGACGGCTTCCAGGGTCATAATCGCGGCGATCGGCACGACTATAAAGAAGAGGTACTCCTCGAGCGGGATACTAAATGGACCATAGATTTTCAGGATCTGAGTTAGGTCAAAGTGCCAGTGGTGGCGCGAGATCGCATAGGCATCCCAACCTACAAAGAGCGCTGCGATCGGCAGGATGCTTAAGGCCATCCGACGTACCCGGCGCAAGACGCCCACCTTGAGGAAGATTTCGAGCCAGAAGGAGCCCAATACTGTGAAGATCAGCATCGCCATATAACCCCAACTGCGCATACGGAATTGTTGCACGCCTCTCGCCGAGGGCAATCGCAGAGGTCAAATTTGTCGCGCAGGGTGGTTAAAATCGCACCATGACGCCTCTTCACCTCGTTCTGCTCACCTTTGCAGTTGTCTGCGCCGCTTGCTGGATTGCCTCTCTGATCACCAACGAACATTCGTGGGTCGACCGGATGTGGTCGATCACCCCCGTGATCTACGTGGGGGAGTTCGCCCGTGGCGCTCACTTCCACAACGCCCGTCTCAATGCGATGGCGATCATCGTGCTGCTCTGGGGCGCTCGCCTTACCTTTAACTTTGCCCGCAAGGGTGGCTATACCGGTGCCGAGGATTACCGCTGGCCGGTCCTGCGTGCCAGCATGAAGAACTGGCAGTTCCAGCTCTTTAACATCTTCTTCATCGTGCTCTACCAGAACTTCTTGCTCGTTCTGATCTCACTACCCGCACTGACCGCTTATAACCATCAGTCGACTGCTTTTAATGGTTGGGATCTTCTCTTTATTGCGATCTTCGCACTCTTCTTGATCGGCGAGACAGTGGCTGACCAGCAGCAGTGGAACTTCCAGGAGGCGAAGAAGAAGTTGATCGCGGCCGGCGGAGTTCCCGAGAAGCGCTTTCTGACGACAGGTCTCTTTAGATATTCCCGCCACCCTAATTACTTCTTTGAGGTTGCACAGTGGTGGGTGCTCTACATGATCGGCGCCAACGCCTTCAACGCACTCTTCCAGCGCACCATCTTGGGTGCAGTGCTTCTCACGCTGCTCTTCGTGGGATCAACAGGCTTCACGGAGAAGATCACCCTGTCGAAGTATCCAGAGTATGCGGACTACCAGGCGACAACCTCTGCGGTTATCCCTTGGTTTGCTAAGCGCCGCCTTCGCAAGCAAACAGCGTGAGGACAAAGCGCCAGACCTTCTGGGAGAGGATCTGGGCATCGACAATCATTCTCTATACCTTCGCAGCTACATTTGTTGTTTGGAAAGCGCTGCACAAGTACGGAGTTAATCCGTACATCTTCTTCGTCGTGGATCTGATTACATCCTGGTTTTACGGCATTGCATCTGCTCGCTTAGTTGTTGCAGTTATACATAAGCGCTGGTCTGAAACACAGAAGTGGGGTTGGTTATCTGCCCTCAACTTTATGTTGCCCCAGATCTATATTCTGATCTCTGCGCGACATGTACCCCGCGATGTCTACATCATCATCTTTAGCGCTATCAGCGTTATGGTGGCTTTCGCGGTTGTTGGTCTGGCAAGTCAGATCAAGACCGCCCGCAAAGAGAAGAGCGTTGAATGAAAAACTGGAGCGGCAATGTCACATTTAACCCCAGCGTTCTTGTCCACCCCACCAGCGTCGAGGAGATCAAGGCGGCAGTCCTAGCGGGGGAGCGAGTACGCGCTCTAGGCAGCTCCCACTCCTTTAACACGATCGCTGCGAGCGATGATGTTCTGATTAGTTTTGAGCACTTTCCTAAAGATATCGAGATCGACACCGTGGCCAAGCGCGTTCGCGTTGCGGCTGGGGTGCGTTACGGCGAACTCGCCATTGCGCTGCATTCCGCAGGTTTAGCGCTTCCCAACATGGGCTCGCTGCCCCACATCACCGTTGTCGGAGCGACGAGTACAGGCACCCACGGCTCTGGTTTAAGTAACAAAAATCTATCTGCAGCCATCGTCTCGATTGAGCTGATCACGGCAAGCGGAGATGATTTAACCATCACCGGAGATGAGCTCAACGCTGCCCGCGTCGCACTTGGGGCGATCGGAGTGATTCATCATCTGACCCTGCAGGCAGTCGATTCTTTTGAGGTAGCACAGACCATCTATCTCGATCTGCAATTTGAAACTCTGCTCTTGGACTTTGATGCAGTGATGGGTTCGGGTTACAGCGTGTCGGCATTCTCCATTTGGGATGATGAGGTCATCGATCAACTATGGGTGAAATCCCGCGTTGATCTAGACACCCTACCCGGTGATGATCTCTTTGGAGCACAGCGCGCCTCCGTTAAATTTCACCCACTTGAAGTTGGTTCCACCGAGAGCGCCACTGAACAGTTGGGCAGTATCGGTCCATGGCACGAGCGCTTGCCACACTTCAAACTCGATTTCATGCCAAGTTTTGGCGACGAACTGCAGAGCGAATTCTTTGTCGATCGCAAGGATGCCGCCGCTGCGCTTGCCGCTTTGCACGCGATCCGCGCCCAGATTCAGCCTCTGCTCTTGGTGACCGAATTGCGGACGATTGGGGCAGATGAGATCTGGCTCAGTGAGGCTTATGGTCGCGACAGCGTGGCGATTCACTTCACCTGGAAACCGGATTTTGAGGGAGTCAGCGCATTCTTACCGACTCTCGAAAAGACTCTTGCTCCATTTAAGGCACGCCCACACTGGGGCAAGTTGTTTACGGCCGAGAGCTTTAATTTTGCTGAGCTCTATCCAAAATTTGGGGAATGGATTACGTATCGCGCCGGGCTTGATCCCGATCGCAAATTCATCAATGCACAATTGGGCGCTTGGGGTATCTAGCCCACACTAAGATCCGGCTATGAACGTTAATGGTCTTCCACTCGATAAGTTGCGTACTCGTACCAGCGAAAAGTGGAGTGGATTTGCACCCGATGTATTGCCGATGCCAGTTGCCGAGATGGACTTTGAGGTAGCCGCTCCGATTCGCCAAACCTTGATCGCGATGATCGAGAATTCAGATACTGGTTACATGGGGGATACAGCGCACCTCAATCGCAATTTCGCTACATTTGCGCAGGCGCAGTGGGGTTGGAACATTGATCAAGAGCAACTTTTCCTCTGCACCGATGTAGGCGTCGGCATGATCGAGATGAGCCGGACCGTTGTGCAACCAGGTGACAAGATCATGATCAACACCCCGGTCTACCTCAACATGATCAACTGGATCAAAGAACTTAAGTGTGTGGCTGTTGATGCGCCGATGCATAAGGATGGCCTTAACTACACCTTAGATCTAGCTGCCATCGAAGCAGGATACAAAGAGGGGGTAAAGATTCATTACCTCTGTAATCCCCAAAACCCAACAGGGAGCGTGCATTCACGCGAGGATCTTGCAGCCATCGCCGATCTAGCCAAGCGCTACGGTGTCTATGTATTTAGCGACGAGATCCACGGACCACTCGTATTTGATGAAGAGAAGTTTGTACCCTTCTTAAGCGTCAGCGATGCCGCGCGAGAGATCGGTGTCTGTGTCACCGCAGCGAGCAAGGCATGGAATTTAGCTGGACTCAAGTGCGCTTTCATCATTACACATTCAGAGCCGATGTCGGCGCTAGCAAAATCAATGCCACCATCTGTTCGCTTCCGTGCATCGTTACTAGGAGCCCATGCGACTGCTAAGGCCTTTGAATGCACCGAGTGGCTAGAGGGCGTGATGCAGACACTAGATGCAAATCGCCTCTTCGTGCAGGAGCAGCTAGCCACCAAACTACCTAAAGCTAACTACCGTATTCCTAATTGTTCTTACCTTGCCTGGATTGAATTATGTGATTATGAATTGGGTGAGAACCCATCCCAAGTTTTACTAGACGAGGGACGCGTTGCACTCACACCTGGTCACTTATTCGGTAGCGATTGCGATCAATTTGTGCGCCTCAACTTTGCAACAAGTAAAGAGATTATTGCCGAAGGCATTGATCGCATCGTTGCTGCAGTGAGCAAGAGTTAATTACTTAAAAGCCTCTTCAAGGTCGCGGATTAGGTCGCCCGAATATTCGAGACCCACCGACAATCGAGCAAGTGCAGGTGTAATTCCCATCGCAGCCTTGGTCGCATCATCCAAGCGGCGATGCGTTGAAGAGTAAGGGTGCGTGATCAAAGACTTGCTATCACCAAGATTGTTGCTGATATCAATCACGCGCAGATTATTCATCACCTTAAAGAGAGCTTCTTGCCCACCAGCAACTTCAAAAGACAAGGTAGTTCCGCCGCCGGACATCTGACGTCGAGCTAACTCATACTGCTTATGTGTCGCAAGCCCCGGGTAATTGACCGAAGAAACTTGTGGCAACGTTTCTAAGAACTCGGCGACGCCCTGTGCATTTTCGTTCATGCGGTGTACGCGCAGAGACATCGTCTCGAGCGACTTAACCAAGACCCAAGCGTTAAAGGGGCTAAGTGATGGGCCGGTATGACGCACAAAGGGGTTGAGAACATTTTTGATGTAATCCTCGGAGCCCAAAATGGCGCCACCAAGAACGCGACCTTGTCCATCGATATGTTTCGTTGCCGAATACATCACGACATCCGCGCCAAGTGCGAGTGGCTTCTGCAAGATCGGCGATGCCATCACATTGTCGACGATCACTAGCGCACCGACTTTGTGAGCGAGTTCAGAGATCATCGCAATATCAACGAGTTCAAGCATTGGGTTGGATGGAGTTTCGAGGAAGACCGCCTTCGTTTCCACCTGCAAGGCCGCCGCCCAGAGATCCGGATCGTTGCCCGTTACAAACTCAACGTTGACGCCCCACTTGGGCAAGATTTCTGCCAGCACAACCCAGCACGAACTAAACATCGAGGCTGCCGCGACGACGCGGTCTCCAGCAGATACCAAGCACGCCAGCGATGCGAACATCGCAGACATTCCGCTGCCCGTAGCGACACAGAGTGGTGCGCCTTCAATGGCTGCGAGGCGATTTTCAAACATCGAAATAGTTGGGTTCGCAAAGCGACCGTAGACATAGTGGTCTATCTCTTCGGCAAAGGCGTGGTTGGCTTGTTCGACGCTATCGTAGGTAAATCCGCTGGTCAGGTAGAGCGCCTCACCGGTTTCACCAAATCCCGAACGCGCCAGCCCAGCCCGTACAGCCAAAGTATCTTCATGCAAGGCCCAACTTGGCTTCAAGCCATCACTGGAATTGGAATATCCCCAGGGGCGATGTTGGTGGGTCACGCCCGTAGTTTAACTGCCGTTCACCTGTGCTCTGTTGTGGTGACCACGACATCTGCGCCTTGTGACTTAGCCACGCGTTAGATGCTTAGATAGCGCTTATGACAGAGCCAATTGCAGACCCAGCCCGCGGCAAAGAGGTCTTTGACCTCGATCGCGCCCATGTATTCCACTCTTGGTCAGCCCAAGGGCTAATCAGCCCGATGCCAGTGGCTGGCGGCGAGGGAAGCTACTTCTGGGATTACGAGGGCAATAAGTACCTCGACTTTTCCTGCCAACTGGTCTTCACCAACATTGGCTTCCAACACCCCAAGGTCGTCGCTGCGATTCAAGAGCAGGCAGCAAAGCTGACGACGATTGCTCCACAGCATGCCAACGATGCTCGCGCCGAGGCTGCCAAGTTGATCACCGAGCGCGCCGGCGCGCAACACAACAAGGTCTTCTTCACCAACGGTGGCGCAGATGGAATCGAAAATGCAATCCGCTTGGCCCGCGTTCACACCGGCAAGCACAAGGTCTTGTCCTTCTACCGCAGCTATCACGGCAATACGACATCAGCCGTTACGGCAACTGGTGACCCACGTCGTTGGCCTAACGAGTATGCCTATGGCCATGTGCACTTCTTCGGTCCTTATCTTTATCGCACACCATTCTGGTCGACCACAGAAGAAGAAGAATCGGCTCGCGCGCTAGAGCACCTAGAACAAGTCATCATCTTTGAAGGTCCGGCAACCATCGCAGCGATCTTGCTCGAGTCAGTGGTCGGTACTGCAGGTGTGCTGATTCCACCAGCGGGCTACCTAGAAGGTGTTCGCGCCTTGTGTGACAAGTACGGCATCAAATGGATTGCCGATGAAGTCATGTCTGGCTTTGGTCGCACGGGCAAATGGTTTGCCTACCAACATTCGAGTGTCGAGCCAGATCTGATCGTCTTCGCTAAGGGTGTTAACAGTGGTTACGTTCCACTCGGCGGAGTGGTCATCAGCGATGAGATCGCTGCGACATTCAATGAGCGCGTCTTCCCTGGTGGACTTACTTATAGTGGGCATCCACTTGCCACCGCTGCTGCCGTGGCCACAATCAACGCGATGACCGATGAGAAGATGGTTGAGCACGCTGCACATATCGGCGAGAGCGTTATCCGTCCACTTCTTGAAGAACTTGCCACAAAGCACAAAGTCGTTGGCGAAGTTCGTGGCTTGGGCGCATTCTGGGCTATCGAACTCGTCAAGGATCGCGAAACCCACGAGCCACTCGCTCCTTACGGTGGATCTAGCCCAGCGATGGGTGAAGTGATGGCCGCCTGCAAGAAGGCCGGGATGATTCCATTTATGAACTTCAACCGGATCCATATTTGCCCACCGCTCAATGTGAGCGAGGAAGATCTGCGTAAGGGAATCGCGATCTTAGATGCCGCGCTCGCCGGTATCGCAGGGCACTACACCGGCAAATAACTACACCTAAAAATCTGCCCAACTAGAATGGTCGCATGACCTCCGTCGACTTGATGACACTATCGGTCGATTGTGGTGGCTTGAGCATCAAAGCCTCGGTTCTAGATGGCAAAGGGACCCTGCACGCCAATCCCATTGCAACGCCCACGCCTTACCCGTTGAGCCCCGCGAAGTTGATCGCCACCTTTCAGGAGCTCGCCGATAAGTTGCCACCCTTTGATCGCGTGACAATCGGGATGCCTGGCATGATCCGCCACGGCGTCGTCGTACATACCCCGCACTACATCAACACCAAAGGCCCACTCACAAAGGTTGATCCCGAACTGCTCGTGGAGTGGCGCGGCTTCGATATGCAGAGCGCAGTCGCCAATCACTTCGGGGTACCGGCTCTTGTGATGAATGATGCCGAAGTCCATGCCGCCGGTTTGATCACGGGATCGGGACTCGAAGTTGTATTTACACTCGGGACGGGCCTGGGATTTTGCATGTTTGATGGTGGCAAGTTGGCACCGCACTTCGAACTTTCGCACGCTCCTGTGCGTCGCGGCACGAGCTACGACACCTGGATCGGAGAACACGAGCGGCGTCGCTTGGGCGATATGTTCTGGTCGCGCCGTATCAAGACGATGGTCGAAGATCTGCGTCCTGTTTTCTGGTGGGATCGCCTCTTTATCGGTGGCGGTAACTCTCGCCGCATCAGCCCAGCCGTTCTAAAGACTCTAGGCGATGATGTAGTCATCGCATCAAACACTGCAGGGATTCTTGGGGGAGTACGCGCCTGGGAGTTTGAAGGGTTCGATCGTTGAATATCTTCTTGCGCATCGTCAAAAACGAGACCTTTAGCGCCTACCTACTCATTCCAGTCGCGTTGATCGCAATCGCACTTGGAACACACTTTGAT
>Ga0118677_10006607_pt1 | contig 19532 bp, 18 predicted proteins | sample AliMusrvi5mmetaG_FD_86154 | JGI IMG/M metagenome (GOLD analysis project Ga0118677, IMG submission 86154)
AAATTAGTCAAGCAAGAATAACCATGAAAAAGAATGTGTATGAGTTATGAAACTAAAAGTTGTAAAAAAACGGAATATTTGATATGCTGATAAAAAGCAAAGTTGAGCGGGAGGTTATCATTGTGAACTTTAACGGTATTGAATTGAAACCTGTGTATTCGGATTATATCCCGGGGCTTGAATCGCCTGAATTCGCTGCCCCTTCAAGAGAAAACTGTTATATTCGCCGCGGAGCGGGTTACCGGCTGGAGAAAGAGCAGTTGGGCGGCGAAAGCGTTTTTTCTCTGATCGTTGTTTACAGGGATAACTGCGTCAGCCAGGGGGCTGTGAGCTATCACGCAACGGGCGAAATCGGCGCGAACCTTGGTTCAAATCCGGTTGACACCGGCGCGGAGATAACTGCCGGCTACACGCTTTGCAATACGGGCAGAACGAGGCATACGGTTTTCGTTATCAGCAACCCTTCCTGCCTGCACGGGCAGCCGATGGAAACGGATATAACAATAACCGGTATCCCCGAAATAATCAGCGTTGAACTTGTGCCAGGCAGGTGCGAAGCAGCCATTGAGCTCGCTAAAAGCGAACGTCCGGCTCCGCAGGAATGCAAGCCAAGCTTTGAACTGAAGAAGCACATGCAGCTTGTCTGCTCTGCGGACATTTCGCCCATTAGTTTTGAGCCTTTGGATGTTACATTAGAGTTGATGAAAGACACTTGCCCTTACATCAGGGCACTTGGCTTCAACGGCGTGGAAAGCTATGTACGGTGGAACACCATTGAATATGAAAAAGGCAAATACGACTGGAGCTACTACGACGGAATCATTAATTTTGCCGCGCAATACGGGCTGAAGTGGTTCCCGCTTGTTATCGGCGGCTCGGCGTATGCGCTGCCCGAATGGTATCACGACATGGCGGATTTTCAGGGCTTCAAATGCCTGGAGCACGGCATCGCGAACAATGTCCCGACTATTTTTAACGACCATCAGTCACCCTACATTATTGATTATCTCCATGAATTCGGCAGACACTATAACAACAACCCCGATGTTTTCGGCTGCCGCCTCGGCCCTTCCGGCAATTACGGCGAATCGCAGTACCCGGCGAGCGGCAACTGCGGTTATAAGGGGCAAGTGGAGCACATGCATTTGGGCTGGTGGGCCGCGGATAAAGACGCCGCGCCGCGTTTCCGGGCATGGCTGCAAAATAAATACGGCTCAATCGACGCATTGAATAAAGCCTGGCATGAGGAACACAAGACCTTTATAGAAATAGAAACATTCCACCCTGTTACCTGCCAGGTCAAACGCAAGCGCAAGGATTTTGTGGACTGGTACATGTTTGAAATGAGTTGCTGGTGCGAAAAATGGGCGGTATGGATGCGCGAAGAAATGCCCGATAAAGATATCTACCAATCCTCCGGCGGCTGGGGCTTCGGGGAATGCGGTACGGATTTTACTGACCAAACCCGCAGCATGATGAAAGTGAACGGCGGCATCCGGGCAACAAACGAGGACGAAAGTTATGAGCTGAATTTTGCCATCACTCGCATGCTATCCTCTTCCGCCCGCTTTTATCATGTGCCCTTCGGCTCCGAACCGGCCGGGTTCAGTACAGCAAGGGGCGTGATGGCGCGGCTTTACAATATTATCATCAACAACGGACAACATCTGTTCTATTATAGAGGCAATTTGCAATGCTGCGACATCAGTGCTGAAAAATGGCTGAAATACGCGCCGCTGCTGGAAAAGCGGGCAAAGCCTGTCATAGAGGTTGCGGTCATGTACCCGGATACCCTTGTGAATACCGATGACAGCGCAATCCGGTACCTTGACGGTTCGGCGTTCTTCTCGCAGGTTTACTCTCTGCGCCGGCATTTGGACTTTGACTTCTGCTCGGAGCGGATGGTGCTGGACGGCGCGCTCGAACAATACAAAGCGTTTGTTTTTCTCTCCCGCAACCACGACGGCGACTTCACCGAGCAGGCGGTTTTGGATAAGCTTGATACTTGGTTGCGCGGCGGAGGAACAATCATCTACCCCGTTATTAAGAGCAATGCCCGTGCGGGTGTGGCGAATGTTGAGGGGGATTACAGCATATTCAATAAATGGCAGGCGGGCGACACAGGCAAGGGGGAAGTTGTTTTCGTGAACACCCTCAGAGAGCCGCTGGACGGCTGGATAAGTGATTTGGTCAGCGAACTGCTCAAACTTGAAAACCTGAACCCTTTGACGAAAAAAATGATGACCGTAAAAAGCCCCGCCGGCGTCTATTCGAGCATACTCGAGAACGGATATTTCGCTTTGTATAACGACTCGGACTACCCCGCGGCTGTCGAAATCGAAGGCAAAGAACCGGTGACGATGGAGCCGCTGTCAATCAGCCTGGTGTGAGTAAAAAAGTTTAAATATCGCATTGTTTAGAGCGCCTGAAAGTGATATAATTTCAGCAAAGTTTGAATTCAGAGACACTGGGAACCATCCCCTGTGTCCTGTAAAGGAGTTATTAAAATGAGTATTCTTCATGCGATTATTTACGGTATTGTGCAGGGCATCACAGAGTTTTTGCCGATATCCAGCACTGCGCATCTGATATTGCTGCCGCGGCTTATGGGCTGGACAGATATAACCGCTAATCAATCTGTGATTTTTGACGTGGCGCTGCACCTGGGTACTGCTGTTGCCGTTATTGGGTTCTTTTTCAAAGACTGGATCAGGCTTATACGCGCGGGACTTACCAAACCAAAATCTCAAGACGGAATGCTGTTCTGGTTTATCGTGGTCGCAACCATTCCGGGCGCAATTGCCGGCGTGGCGCTTAATAAATATATGGAAAGCTTCCAGGCAACACTTTTTATAGCAATCATGCTTATCGTTATGGGTATCGTGCTCTATGTTGCGGATAAATACAGCAAATCGCAAACAAAACTTGAAAACGTTAGTCTTTTTCAGAGTGTAATAATAGGCATATCGCAGGTGCTGGCGGTTATTCCGGGTGTTTCACGTTCAGGTATCACGATGTCAACGGGCCGTTTTTTAGGCCTTGACAGAGCAAGCGCCGCAAAGTTTACCTTCTTAATGGCTTCGCCTATCATTCTTGCCGATGGATTATATCACGCCAAGGATATGGCAGCATCGGACATTAAACTGCTGCCTTTTGCAATAGCGGTTATTACAGCCGGGATAGTCGGTGTGTTTGCAATTAAATTTTTACTTAATTACATTAAAACGAAGGGCTTTGGCATATTTGCTGTTTACCGCGTAGTTCTTGGCCTTGTGCTGATCGGTTTGGTTATGGCAGGATATGTTTCCAAATAAGCAGCGGGAGAAAGGTTGAAGGAAATAACTTTCAAACGAAGGAAGGTATGATTATTATATGAAAAAAGTACTGATTATATTAATTATTGTTGTGATAGCGGCAGCCGCAGTTATGGCGGTCGGCACCAAGGTAAATGTTTATCAGGATGCCAAAGGCATCCATTTCGCGGATAGAAATTCGGCGGAGATTTTATCCGAAAAAGATACCAAGGTCTTCAATGAAATTGAAATCAAGACTGACAGCGCGAATATCAAATTTGTAACCGGGGATTATTTCGGCTATGAGTTTATGGCAGGCAGCACAGTGGATACAACTTACAGCCTTGCAAACAAAAAGCTTACCATAACGCAGAAAAGCAAAACGATGCTGTTTAACTTGAATCTCGGGTCATTGAAAAGCGATTATATAACGATATATCTTCCCGAAGAAGCGATACTGAACAATGTGACCATTAGTGATAAGAGCGGGACTATAACCATCAATAAGCTGAACTGCGAGAACCTTGATGTCAGTTCCGTCTCCGGTAATGATGTTATCAACTCAGCATCCGCGTCGGTTATTTCTGTTGACAAGACAAGCGGAAACATTGATATGAAAAACATCAAAGCCGGCAGCTTATATATGGTCCTGAACTCGGGCAACCTGAATGCAAGCGGTATGGAAACCGGCGCTGTTGATATCGGCCAGACAAGCGGTAATGTAACTATGGCCGGCGAGCTTTTGGGTAGCAGTGTTATTTCAGCCGTTTCGGGCAACATTAATTTGAATATTACCGGAGCCAAAACCGATTTCAACAGGGATATTTCCGTTACAAGCGGCAATGTTAATGTGGACGGCAGCCAAGCCAAGAGCAATCAATATGAAAATGCTAATGCCGTAAACTCACTTAAACTGAAGTCAACAAGCGGTAATATTACGGTGAACTTTGTGAAATAACCCCTGCCGGGCAAACCGCAGGCAACGGCTCGGATAATTCAATATAAAGAAACAGCTCTATGGGTGTTAACCATAGGGCTGTTTTTGCAGCTGGTTCTCTGTTAAATGATATGCACAGGATTACTTGATATCTCTGCGGTTAAATGAATCCAACCCGATATAGAACATCAAACCTATGGTTACTATCACATAAACAGTCGAAAAAGCAATTGATGTGGAGACACCGGCTAAAGCCGAAATGCTGGGGTCAAACGTGAAAATCTTTGCGGCAAAATCAAAGTTCGGGAAGGGCAGGAATTTCATCCATTCGCCTGTTAAAATGTTCGCGAGCACCGGATAAGCCGCTGTCCCGCCAAACAATACGCCGATTGAAATCCCGACAGATGCCGCGGTGTTTCTTGTTACTGTGGACAGAACAAGAGCAAGTACCATATAAAACGCAACCGGGATCAGGTCGATAAACAGTTTCGCGAGGCTGAATACGTAGAAATTCATAGTCATTGCCGTGCCGGAAGAAGCATAAATGTAGGGCGAGCCTGAGTTAAACCCGAAGAATACGCCGTTAGCCAATATCCCGATCAGGAAGCACAGCAAAGCGGCAATTACGCCAACCGTTACAAGGGACATAAGTTTTGCGATATAGATTTTCCACCTTTTTGTGGGAGAAATGATCAGGGATTTGATTGAACCGGTTGAAATCTCCTGGGAAATGGCGCCGCCGGCAAGCATTAAAAGCAGTATTTCAAACATAAATGTGCCAACGGTTAAGATATAACCCATGTGCGTAAAATTATCCGTGGACGTCGCGCCGACATCCAGCTGTTTTACAAACACAGTTATATTGTCGGTGATTTGCGCTCTGCGCTCGCTTGTAAGCGGAACAGGCGCTGATGAGCTGGCTGAAAAGTCAAGGTTATAGGCAAGCGACTTTCTTGCCAAACCGATGTTGGTGATAATATCATCTGAGGTGGTGGAAGTGAAATCAAAACGCCGTATGGTATTGTTTTTGTCCGCATTGGTAACATTATACTTAAGCCTTAAATTGTTTTGCTCCAATTGAATCGTTTTATCCGTTTGAGACATGGCGGTATTCGCGTTCACTTGCTGGTTAATCAGCGCTGTATAAGCCGCGAAGTCCTTAGTGGTGATTACTTTTTCCATTCCGGCAATCTGAGCCGTAAGCAGCGCTTTTTGATCTTTCTGTGCCTGTGTCAGTGCCGCGGCCGGTATCGCGTTTAAATTGTTTGCATCGGTTTTATAGGTTGCGACATCCTGTATCGCCTGGGCAATGTAGTAGTCGGTATACAAATAAACATTCATTTTGATGGAGGTGTTGATGCTGTCTATCTGATACTGAAGGTTTGCCGCGCTGGTAGTTAATTGCGCTTTTTGCGCAGGAGTTGCAGATTTCAATTCGGTGTTTATTTTAGTAAGCTGTGTCTGCAAACTCGATAACCGGCTTTGCATATCGCTTTTCATAAATGACGATACATTAGGACTTGATGTCCTGGCTTGCACCATATTCTGCGCATATTTCAAAAGGCCTCCGGTCAGAAACATCGCGGCTACCATAATTAATATAATGATATATGTGCTTACCTTTTTTGAAATTTTTATCAGTGTGTCGATTCTTGAGCACAAAGGAGATACTGAAACTGGGTTTTATTGACCGCTTGAGAGTCTCAAATCGGCCATAAGCGACCTTCGTAGGTAACAAAAAACCAGCCTTAGCGGGTCCTTGTCGGATAAAAGAAGAAGCCGATCTACCTACGCAACTACCGCTTTGGCTAAAAGCTTGGACAGATTGTCGTAATGCTTTAAAGCCTGCTTCGTTGGGATAACTTTCTTTTTTCTACCATCGTTCAAGTCAACCACCAGCTTTAAATGGCCTGCTGCTATTAGATTGTGTACTCGTCCGTGTAATGTCGCTTGTGAGCCAATATGGGAGAGGACCAATAAGTCGCCAACTAAAGTTTCACTACCTTGCGAGTGAGCAATCATGACGACACGAAGCAACTGCTCTTCGGTGGCATCTAACTTTGTCGAACCACTATTTGCAACTAATGAATCAGATAAATTGAGGAAGCGAATGTAGGAATTTGCCATTGAACCCATATGAGTTGTATTGAAAAGACTTATTAATAATAATCGCTAAATTGCATATCAATGCCTAAATCTATTTACGTAATCTAAAATAACTGTCTTTTGCCGCAGTAGTATTACTGCAGTGCACACAAACACGGCATTTCCAGCGAAATTCCCCATGGTAACTACGATACCGTTATGAAATATTTCCGTGCTGACTTGGCCGATCCCCAATGATGCCACTACATATACAAATAGAAATCCATTGACTACGCTGGTAACTGTGGCCAATACCACTATTTGATAGTATTTTAAATTGGATAAATTTCTTTCGACCTTAAATAATCTTAGCCCCCATTCAACAACCAAAAACATGGCTAAGCTTGATGCTATAGAAACAATAATCCAACTGTACCAGGGCACTAAAGGGTCAGTTAATATTAGGCGAGAGAAAATCGCCAAGCCAGTCCCAACAGCACCACGCCATCCAAATATTAAAACAGCAAAGAACTTAACCCCCGCAGGTAAAAAAAGATAATAGTTATATAGACCATTCTTTAATTCTGGGACAAAATAAATGAATGCTGCAAAAATCCAGTAGAGCGCAAATGAGATGGCAATCTCAATCAGAATATTTTTTGTTTTGATGCTGACCTCTTTTTTATAGCATCTATTATACATTTTGTAAGGGATTTCTATGTGCCTAAGAGCTAATACCTAGAAGATCCCCCCACCTTGAACACGTTGTAGGTTGAGAGTTAAGGGGAGGTAGTAGCTAGGCACGAGACTCCTGTTGGCCGATTTGAGATTCCCAAAACAATAAATTAGCCTGATCTCAGCGTCTGCAGTTGGCCGCATAGTGACCATTTGACTGAACTAAGCCCCGCTGGCGCTATCCGACCCTTAAGCGACCTTCGTGGACAACAAAAAACCTGCCGAGGCAGGTTTGGTATTTCTGAGTGGCAGTGTAATAAACCACTAACTCAAATTACTTGACGCTTGCCTTTTTTGCAGCAGCTTTATGCGCCTTAACTACTTGACTAAGTTGACCTTGAGCTGAGTTCAACCCTGTTTCAGCGCTCTTTTCGAAGTTAGCAAATGCTGCTTGAGCAGTAGAGCGAACTTGGTCAAAGTGTTGAATTGCAGCATTAAATGCAGTCGTAAAAGCAGCTACAAAGGCTTCAGAACCAGCAGGTGCTTTTGAAGTGGCTGCTGCTACGAATTCTTTTAAATCATCTTGTGATTGATCAATCAGAGCATCAATAGCATCGACCAACTCTTCATTGCCATGACGCAATACCTGAGCAACCTTGTCTTGATATTCTTTAATTTGAGCAATGGCTTCTTGTACGGATTCGCCTTGTAGCAGTTCTAACGCGGCCTTGGGATCTTGGCTTTTCAATAATTGTGCTGCTTTGGATTGAGCTGTGCTTACCAATTCTTGCGCCACTTGATAATTAATTTGAGCTAATTCTTGCGCATTTCCCAAGGCCGTTTGACCTAAAGCACGCACGGCTTCAATTGATTTAGCTGGGTTTACTACAAATGAATAGTTAGACATGGTGTTTCCTTTAGGGGTTAGTTATGCTGCATGACAACATACTAATTAGCATTTAAGTCAATAACAAGACACATTATCTGCAAAGCAGCCCACATTCAGTCTCGCTATAGCCTGTGATCACTGTAAAAGCGGTGTTGACTGAAAGAATGACTTGGTCAGAGCCTGTCACACATACGCCCTGAGTAATAGACCTTAAGGCCTGATCCAATACTCGACGCCCCATGCTCCTTCTGGGTATGAAAGTGGAATGAGCTGAATGCGTATCCATGGGTGCAATGAATTATTCGTGATAGAAAATAGTATCAAATTCCTAGCTTGTATGTTACCCCCCCCCGCAACTTCGGTCAAATTTGCTATGAACATAGATGGTCACGCACCATAAATGGGCAAAACAAGGGCAGCTAGTGGCCGAAATACGACTCTCGGGACCCCCAAATAACTAGCTTTGAATGACTCTTATAGGGCTAATGGCAGACATTCCTCCAAAGAGACGTTTGCACATAATTTGTGCTTATATAACTTCCCTGTTATTCCCTGTTCCTAGGTTTGCAAGATCTTTGGAAGGGCGCTTGTATTGAGCTTATGCAGGCAGTTTTTCAGAATCTTCGAACTATTTTTACCTCAATACCCTGTAAATTTCCCTGTTAGCAGGGTGCGATGCTGAGACACTATAGGTAGTGACTATGTCCACCGCCAGCTAGTCTCTAGATTTCATCAATTTAGAGAAATTAACGAATGAGCCCCACAGTACGCGGGGCTTTTTTGTTTCCAGATTCTTTGCGGCACCATTGCTTAGAGTTTTTAGCCTCAATTTCGGCTTTCTCTCAAAGAGACAATGTGCCGGCACCGATAACCTACTTAAAGCCGAGTAATTTGCGTTGATCTTCCCAATCTAGCGGCAAGGGAACAATCTTTTTCAACAGGTCTGAGGTAAGTGTTGCTGGCTGTGTGCCATTCATGATTGCCCGAATAATATCCGGCGCTAAGAAGGCGCGATAGATTAATCGTGTAACGGCATTGCTAGTTGTACCCTCTTGCTTAGCAATTTGATCAACGGATGTCGCTTTACCAGTGGTGAGTTTTTCTAACCACTCTTGGCTTGTGCGTATGGAGTTGATCAATACTTGATTGGGGGATTGCAAGGTGGCTTTATTGCCAACCAATAATCGCATTGCCAGACCGCATCGCTCTATCTTTACTTGAGTAGAAATCGTCACTACTTCAATGGGGTGGGGTAGATCATCAAACAATGCATTGGGATTAATTTGGATCTCTACTGATTCGGTAAATACGCTTACCTTTATAACCAGTCGATGAATCAACTCATATCGCTCTTTATTATCTTGCAGTAGCAGGTGTTGATGGTGTTTGAGTGCTTTGCTAATCTCCTCAGTCTGATTGGCTTTGGGATTTAAGATCCCCATCACAGTCGATTCATCACCGAGCCAATCTTGGAGCTGATTAATTACCAGGAGTTCTAGTTCTTGTGCTGGGATCCGAATACCATTGGGTGCATCTTTGCGGCTGGTTTTATTTAATCGCTCGGAAATGTAGTAACGGTAACGCTTACTGTGCTTTTGACTGTGCGATGGCACTAGGCGATGACCGGCTTCATCTTCTACGAGGCCTAATAGCAGACTGGCTGATGGGGCTGCCTTACGCTTACGCTCGCCTTGATGATTGCTATGCATTAAGGCCTGCACTGCATCCCATGTGGCTATATCTAGAATGGCAGGATGCTGCCCTTCATACACTTTGTCATGATGGACAATCTTGCCGATATAGACTGGGTTAGATAAGAGCTTATATAGATGCCCCCTGGAAAAAGGTCTGCCACCATACTGACGCTCAGTACTAGTAAACCGCTTGGGGGTACTAATGCCCTGGTGATCAAGTTCTTGTTTGAGTAAGCGTACAGAGCCCAATGCCAGGTAACGCTCGTGGATATGACGCACCAGCTTTGCTTGGTCTTCATCAATCTTGAGAGTGCGCTCATGAGCTACATATCCCATATGCGGTGTTCCCCCCATCCACATACCCTTTGCTTTAGAGGCAGCAATCTTGTCCCGAATCCGCTCCCCCGTGACTTCACGTTCAAACTGAGCAAAAGATAAAAGCACGTTAAGCGTCAGTCTGCCCATGGAGCTGGTGGTATTAAATTGCTGAGTGACTGAGACAAAGGAGATGCCCTTAGCATCAAACTGCTCCACGATTTTGGCAAAGTCTGCCAGTGATCTGGTTAAGCGATCTACCTTGTAGACCACCACCACGTTAACCTTCTTTTGATCAATATCCTCTAGGAGTTTTTTAAGAGCAGGGCGCTCCATATTGCCACCCGAGTAGCCACCGTCATCATAAATAGTAGGAACCAGCTTCCAGCCTTCATGCTGCTGCGATAAAACAAACGCTTCACAGGCCTCCCTTTGAGCATCTAAAGAATTAAAGCCTTGCTCTAATCCTTCTTCAGACGATTTGCGGGTATAGATGGCGCAGCGCAGAATCGGTTTATTCATTGGGCTGGTTCATTTACCTGTCTTTTTAAGTCCAAAGAACACTGGTCCAGACCAGGATGTACCAGTGATCTGTCGGGCAATTGCTGAAAGACTTTTCCAAGTTTTATCTTCATACAGATACCCACCATCGAGAACAGTAACCTGATGGGTTTTTCCTTGCCAGACCCGAATCAAGCGTGAGCCACTACTCGTTTGAGTGGTGGTTTTGCTTGCACCCGATTGGATTTGACGTTTCTCTTGCAAGGTAAGGCCACCCAAAGCTTTGGTTTGAAGATGCCAGGCAATGGCTTGTCGCAAAATCTCTGAGCGAGAAAGATACGGCGCTGGCACTCCAAAACATGCTTGCCAGCGCCTAGCCAATTGAGCTCGACTCAGGAGCTTGAGTTCTTCCAGTTGTGATTGCATCTACTTAAACAGGCGCAATGCGATAGCGCTGAATTCCATCTACCTTTTGGGTGACGACAGTTAGGCCAAGCCGTTTACGAATTACTCCACTAATGACGCCTCGGACTGAGTGCGCTTGCCAACCGGTAGCTTGCATCAACTCTGTAATGTTTGCGCCTTTGGGGTTGCGTAATAAATCAATGAGTTGAGATTGTTTGCTCTTTTGGGCTGCTAGGATAACTTGAGGAGCCGTTTTGATTTTTAATGCTGTTGGGATTGTCTTTTTAAGAGTTACCTTTTTAGAAGCACTCTTAGGGACAGGTTTGGTTTGTAGCTTTACGGATTTGGTGATCACTTTTTTATTTGTTGCGCTGTGCATGATTTGCTCCTGGTGTGCTTACCCCACCATTGGGATAACAAGACCAGTAACGCTCTGAAGGAGTAATACATCAAGTCAAGTGCGCTGATAGTCAGATATTTGGCACTAATAGGGAAAAATTGTGTAATTGAGTTATACAAATACGCACTATTACCCATAAATAAATCACGAAATTTCCCCAAAATACGGTTATTCAATTAGGATTAAGTCGTTACTATTTTGGAGAGATACATCATGGCAAAACGAGGCAGACCACAGCAGTTTAGCGTGCTACCAGGCGCCAAATTGATTGAAACCGCAGAGGTGTTTTATGAATACACCCAAGGACGCTTACAAGGCATTAAATATGAGGGCGCTGTCCTCGGTGCTGTCGATAAATTTAAGGCAAAAGATCCTCACTGGCGCATTAGTCGCTCAAGCGTCAAACGGATGATTGATATGGCCTCTAGCAAAAAGCATGATGCTCAGTTTCGGGTTACTAAATATTGCGACCTAGGTACGCGCGCAGAAATCACAGCTATTGGCTTTGAGCCACTGCAAAGGTTTGAATCGCTCTATGCTAAAAAGGCGAGGGCGAAGATTACAAGGGAGCCAACGATTCATCCTTAGTTTTATTGGCGACCAATATAGTCGGGGATTTATTTGGACCCATGTTTAAATATCTTAAATAGCGGGGTTATTCCATATTAGAGCTTCTTAAATATAAGGAGTTTTGATGATGAAAAATCACCCCAAAAATACACAGCATGTTATTGCAGTTGTCTATCGTCATTTAGCAGAGCTGTCCCCCGATCCCCAAAATCCCCGCACTCATAAAGACCGGCAAATTAATGCCCTAGCCAGAAGTATTAAAGCGCTAGGGTTCAATATGCCGCTGGCAGTAGATGCCACCGGAAAAATCCTTTGCGGTCATGCGCGTTACCTAGCAGCTCAAAAATTAGGGATGACTGAGGTGCCCGTGATTCGCTTGGATCACCTAAGTGAAACCCAGGCTCGGGCCTTTATGTTGGCCGATAACAAGTTATCCGAGATGTCCGATTGGAATAAGGGTCTCTTAGCAGTCCAGCTTAAAGAGCTCACTGCAGTCGATCTCACCTTTGATATCGAAGCTACCGGCTTTTCTGTTGGTGAAATCGATCTGATTCTCGATTTGGATCCACAAAGCTCAGATAGTGCAGATCGGGTCCCCGATATTCCTGCTGGCCCACCCATTACTCAGCTGGGTGATCTGTGGCTTATGGGAGAGCATCGCCTTTTATGCGCGAACGCTCAAGATGCTTCTTCATATGAAACTTTGATGGCTGGTCAGCTCGCGGCAATGATCGCGACTGATGCGCCCTATAACGTCAAAGTACCAGGTCACGTAGGCGGCAAAGGAAAAATCAAGCATCAGAACTTCTTAATGGCTTCTGGTGAGATGAGTTCGTCCGAGTTCACACAATTTTTACTGACTACTTTTGAGTATATGGTCGCTCACAGCAAACCCGGTTCTATTCATATGACCTTTATGGATTGGCGGCACTTACCAGAAATCCTTGCTGCTGGACTAGAGGTCTACACGAGTTTTCTGAACCTTTGTGTGTGGGTCAAGAACCAGGCAGGTATGGGTAGCTTGTATCGCTCCCAGCATGAGCTATGTCTCATCTTTAAAAACGGTAAAGAGTCTCATCACAATAATGTGCAGTTAGGTCGCTTTGGACGCTACCGAACGAACGTCTGGCAATACGGCGGGATTCAAACCATGCGTAGTAGCGAGGAGGGTGATCTTCTCGCTATACATCCAACCGTCAAACCCATCAAGATGATTGCGGACGCCATCCTCGATTGCTCTAAAAGGCGTGACATCATCCTTGATCCCTTCATGGGCAGTGGCACGGCCATTCTCGCGTGCGAGCGTACAGGGCGTCATTGCTTTGGTATGGAGCTTGACCCTGTGTATGTGGATACGGCGATTTTGCGCTGGCAAAACCTGACTGGGGAAAATGCCATTCATGCGGTCACTGGCCTAACCTTTACCCAGCATACAGAACGAGTCTTAACTGACTCAGTAGTCATGGAGGTGAGCCATGACTAAGAAGATAAAAAGCCCCGCTAAAACAACAGTGCCCAGTGATCCGCCAGAGGGTAACTATGAGGTCGGATTTAAAAAACCACCAAAGGCCACTCGCTTTGCCAGAGGTCAATCGGGTAATCCCAATGGCCGGCCAAAAGGCAGCAAGAATCTGGCCACCATTGTCACTACCGAAGCGATGCAGCTCATCACCGTAACTGAACACGGCAAAACCCGGCAGGTGACTAAATTAGAAGCAGCGATGACGCAGCTTCTCAATAAAGCTGCCTCAGGTGACTTTGGGGCAATGCGCTTATTAATTCAAGTGATACCCGGTATGGAATCCCAGGCTGCCAAGATTGGCGCACCAGCCCTGAGTGATGAGCGTGACCGCCAGGTGTTAGGCGAACTACTCAAACGCTTTAAACAACCCAAGCAGTCCAAGTAATTTAATCCATTGAAATCATTTAAAAGGAATCATCATGAAAAAGATCAACATCAACAACATCACTATCAACCTCAATGTAGAAACCAAACCTCATGAAATGGCTGCGATTTATCGGCAAGATCTCAGTAGCTTTATCCAAAGTGCTTTTTTAGAGCTTAATCCCCAGACGGAGTATTTGCATAACTGGCATATCGATTTAATCGCTCACAAACTCATGCAAGTCGAGCGCGGAGAAATCAAACGCCTCATTATTAATATGCCACCCCGTAATCTCAAATCAATTTGTGGATCGGTCGCTTTTCCTGCCTGGCTGATGGGTCGCAATCCCGCTAAGAAAATCATCTGCGCGAGTTACGCTTCTGACCTAGCCATTAAGTTAGCTACTGATTGTCGTCAGGTGATGTTATCTCCCTGGTATCAAGATACCTTTCCCCATACCCGCTTATCAGCCACGCGTACTGCCGTGCAGGACTTTGCCACTACTCAGCGGGGCGGGCGGATGGCGGTCTCAACCGGGGGAGGCATTACCGGTCGTGGGGCGGACATTCTCATTATTGACGACCCCTTAAAGCCTGATGAAGCGGTCTCTGATGTCACGCGTAAAAATATCAATGACTGGTTTGATGCGACTGCCTATACAAGACTAGACTCCAAAAGACATGGCGCCATTGTGATCATCATGCAGCGCCTGCACTTAGATGATCTCGTTGGTCATGTATTAGAAAAAGGCGCCTGGGAAGTGGTGAACTTACCTGCTATTGCTGAGGAAGATGCGCAATTTACCTATTCCACTTTATTTGGCTCAGCTACGGTAATGCGTCAAACGGGTGATGCTCTACACCCCGCACGTGAGTCTTTAGAAACCTTGGAGTTAATCCGGGAAAATCTAGGGGAGTTTGCTTTTGCGGGTCAGTATCAACAATCGCCCGTGCCACTAGGTGGCGGCATGATCAAAGAGGAGTGGATCCATACCTATGATCTACAGAGACTGCCCGCTAGCTTTGAGATGATTGTGCAAAGCTGGGATACGGCGAGCAAAACCCATCAATTTGCAGACTATTCAGCTTGCGTGACTTTGGGGCTTAAAAACAAAATCTTATATGTCTTAGATGTTTACCGGGCACGCCTGGATTTTCCAAACCTCAAAAGAGTCGTGATTGAAAAACATCAGCAATACAAACCTCACCATCTCTTGGTTGAGGATGCCGCTTCAGGGACTGCGCTGATCCAAGAACTCAAAGAGCATCAGATCTACTCAGTCAAAGCAATTAAACCGCAGGGAGATAAACAGACGCGTTTGTTTGCCCAGCAGTCTATTTTTGAATCGGGTCGTATCCAGTTTCCCTATGGAGCCCATTGGCTGCCTGACTGCGCTAAAGAGCTCACTGCCTTTCCATATTGCAAACATGATGATCAGGTCGATGCCATGACCCAGGCGCTTGGGTTTATGCGTGAGCGTTTGGATGAGCCGGGGATTTTGGGGTATTACCGTGAGGAGGTTGAGAAGTTACGCAAAGAAGGTAGGATCTAAGGATAAAGGGTGGGCAGCACCCTTTATCGTAAGTGCTGCTTTGCACCCCATAAGAGCCGAACAACACTGGGTATTTTAGCTCCCGAGAGTCGTATTTCGGCCTTGAATTCAACTGATCGATGCAACACACTACAAACTGCGTAAGCAAAAGGAGTGTTGCTCATGAAACAACGACCTCGAATCTATTACACCGCCACTCAAAGAGAGTTGATGTGGGATCGCTGGCAAAAAGGCGATAACCTTCATCAGATAGCGCAGTTATTTGATCGCCATCACCCCTCAATACAGCGTATTTTGATGCAGACGGGCGGCATCAGACCACCATCAAGATGTCGATCAGTTTTAGCGCTGACTTTGGCTGAGCGAGAAGAAATCTCCCGTGGCCTGGCAACTGGGCAATCACTCCGCTCTATTGCACAACTCTTAGGAAGATCGCCCTCTACGGTTAGTCGGGAGGTAAAGCGCAATGGTGGCACCAAAGACTACCGATCAGCTGGGGCAGATAGCTCAGCATGGGATCGAGCGCTTCGCCCCAAGACTTGTAAACTAGTCTTAAACAAGCCTTTGGCAAGTATCGTGACAGATAAGCTGCAGCTCTTGCAGTGGTCGCCACAACAGATTGCCGGATGGTTAAAGCAAACGTATCCAGATGACGAAAGCTATCAGGTGTCACACGAGACAATTTATCGCAGCCTCTTTATCCAAGCCCGTGGAGCCTTAAAGAAAGAGCTCGTGGCGCACTTACGACGCACTCGGGTGATGCGCCGCTCACGCCATCACACGCTCAAAGATCGAGCTTTGGGCAGTATTAAAGGCGCCATATCCATTAGAGAGCGGCCAGCTGAAGCAGAAGATCGCGCGGTACCTGGGCATTGGGAAGGCGATCTACTTTATGGAGATGCCAATAGTCAGATCGCTACTCTTGTAGAGCGCCAGACTCGCTATGTAATGCTAGTGAAAGTTGCTCGCAAAGATAGTCAAACAGTCGTCAATGCCTTGATTAAGCATGCGAGGAAATTACCAGACGAGTTGTATAAGTCGCTCACTTGGGATCGAGGCAAAGAGATGTCTGAACACAAACGCTTTACCTTAGCCACGGATGTTCAGGTTTACTTTTGTGATCCCCAGCATCCTTGGCAACGAGGCTCGAATGAAAATACCAATGGCTTACTAAGACAATACTTCCCTAAAGGAATGAGCGTAGCCAATTACTCGCAGGCTAAGCTTAATGCCATAGCTAGGAAACTTAATGAACGCCCTAGAAAAACACTAAACTATCAAACACCGGCAGAGCGTTTTGCCCAATCTGTTGCGTTGACCGGTTGAATCCAAGGGCGAAAGCAGCCCCTCAGACCAAAATCTATTTGGGTTACCATTGAAAGTGTGTAGAGTTTGCCTACAAACTTTTTAGCACCCCAAGCGTTACTTAAAGTAACGATTAAATGACCAAACCTCTTTTTTTATCTCAAATGCTTTCTTTTTGTCTGTTTTAGGTCGAGTCTAGGTTCTCTGGTTATACGCAAGTTGCGTATAAGTCAAAGAGCCTAAAACTAGTAGGTTTTAGGAGTATGTATTGACATCTACCTTTTTGGCACTAGACAAGGACAACCCGACTGAAGTAGTAATTAGGATCAATTGAGGCGAATAAAATCAATTAATTAATCAGTCATATAGTCATGCACGACTTCACCTAGGTCTAGAGTGAGATCCACCAAAAAATGCTTAGACGATAAAACCTCAAGGACGGGTAGTTTTGCAACATCAGCCAAAGCATGATTAAAAAGTTGAAGATCTGCAGGTGAGGTCCATGCTTCTTTGACGGTAATATTTTTAAGGTAATAACGAACTAATTCACAAATACGAGGCTCGCCATCAACGTGAGGAATAATCTTCAGCACGTAGTTCGGTTTTTTAAGAGCGGTTTCAATGTCTAGCTTATTAAGCGCGCGGTGTTTGAAACCCATCGTCATAGTGGCACACAGCACACTCCCATAATGCAACTTACCGACGATGGCCTCTCCTTCATGATCAACGCTTGGTTCAGCCTCTTTTTTAGGAAAGCCCCAAATTTCACGGCCACCAGCAATGGGCGCATCATCATTTAAGTACATGGAATGAACATATGAACCGCTCTCACCATTGAATTGCACTGGAATAACCTGCCCTGATTCGGTGTAATCCCCAAAGCCGGTTGAATCGGGCATTTTAATAAACTCAAACATCACGATTGGATCTGGAGCAATTAAAGGTTCTGGCAATACATTCGCTAATGCCACTGGATCAGTACGGTAGGTAACAATAAAATATTCTCGGTTACGAAATTCATAAGGGCCCTTTGGATAAGAGGGATTGGTCAGCGGCATTGCAAATGCGCGTTCCTTGACATTCTTAATATTCATAAATTTCACCAGAAAATGAAAGGCTAACTAAGGGCATATAAAATTTTTCGCCCGATAAACTATTATTGCAAATTTTTTGAGATCTGGAAGATTAGAGTTACCGTGAAGGCTAGGTCGGATAGAAAATTGCCTCTTCCTTAGAAGGGGGTCCATTATTGGCCGATAGCGGACTGTCGGCGGTAAAGAAAAGCCACCCCGCAGGATGGCTTTGCTAAGGATTTTCATAACAAGGCTGTTAAATAGTTTTATTGATTACTTCTTAGCAGTATTCAAGCCGAGTAGACTGTACGCAGGGCAATTGCCCATCATTCCAGTTACCAGTGGAATGATGCCAATCCAACCCCAGGTACCTACAATTCCGTACCCAGCAAGACCCATCAAAGTAACGCCAACGGTCATGCGTAGTACACGATCAGTGTGTCCAATATTGCATTTCATATAACCCCCTATTGTTATAACAAGGATGGGACTACTTTGCGGCTTTAGACAAGCGCTGTCTTAAGGCCTCATACAAGCATACGCCACTTGCAACTGAGACATTCAGACTTTCAACTACACCCTGCATAGGAATGCGTACGAGCTCATCGCAAGTCTCACGCGTTAGACGCCGCATGCCCTCACCCTCAGCACCCATCACAATCGCAATTGGGCCAGTGAGGTCAATGTCATAGATGGATTTAGTAGCTTCATCATCGGTACCAATTAACCAAACACCAGCCTCTTGCATTTCACGCATGCTGCGAACCAGATTGGTAACTGTCAATACGGGGATAACTTCAGATGCGCCACTAGAGACTTTGCTCACAGTGGCGTTAATGGAGGCTGAGCGATCTTTTGGTATCACTACCGCATCCACACCTGCACCATCGGCAACTCGCAAACAGGCACCAAAGTTATGGGGGTCAGTAACACCATCGAGCACCAAGAACAGTGGCTTCTCCTGTGTGCCCGCAACATCTTCAATGACCTCCGTAATCGTTCGAGATACAGTCATTTTTTCAGCCAAGGCGACAACCCCTTGATGACGATCATGACCGGTGAGCTTATGGAGTCTTTCTGCATCAGCAGCATGCAAGCGTTCGCCCAATACTTCTTCGGCTTGCTTTAAAAAATCACCCATCCTGCGATCGCGACGACCAGAGTCAAAATAGACTGACTTCAAGCTTGCTGGATCTACTCGAAGCCTCGCTTGTACTGCATGAAAACCTACTAATATTTGTTTCATTCTGTTTTACTTACTTTCGCTTAGCCTTGGTACTGCGTACTGGCGGTTTATTGCCGGCGGGCTTACCTAAAGATCTTCCAGGATTAGATGATTTTCCACCCGGCTTTCCACCTTTGCGGCTTGCTTTACTCTTTGACTGAGAGGCTCCTAGATTGCCTGCTGACTTAGCGGCATTCACATTGACGCCACCATGTTTAGTAGGTGTTTTACTTGAGGGTCGACTCTTCTTGGAAGCAGCAGTCTTATTAGGTCTGCCAGTATCGCTCGCTAAAATCAATTGGCGTCTACTAGATCCCCCACCCTCAGCACCAGTAGCTTTGACCAGACTAAATTCGATCTTGCGGGCATCTAAATCGACGCGGCTGACCAACACATGCACGCGATCGCCCAAGCGATAACGAATCCCCGTTCTTTCACCCCGTAACTCTTGGCGTGCCTCGTCGTATTGGAAATAATCTCCACCGAGTTCGGTCACGTGCACCATACCCTCAACAAAAAGATTCTCCAGCTGAATAAACAGACCAAAGTTAGCGACACCAGTAACAGCGCCCGCATACTCTTGACCTAAATGATCACGCATGTAGTAACACTTCAACCACGCTTCAACATCGCGGGATGCTTCATCAGCGCGTCGTTCGTTCGATGAGCAGTGAACGCCCAATTGTCCCCAAATCGGTAAAGCCGCATTGGCGCCTTTCGGTAATCT
>Ga0118677_10006608_pt1 | contig 19530 bp, 8 predicted proteins | sample AliMusrvi5mmetaG_FD_86154 | JGI IMG/M metagenome (GOLD analysis project Ga0118677, IMG submission 86154)
ATTCCGGCTGATTCACCCCATCCCTGCCCGGACTTTGCAGCCAGCCCGAATTGTGAACACCCGGCTGGGGCGCAGGCTGTTTCCCAACCTTGGGGTTGGCATTCCAGCAATCATCAAACAGAACCAGTATGGTTTTGATGCCGTGTTTGCCGGCAATGCCAAGGAATTGAGCCATGCGCTGCTTGAACCCGGCGGCATCCGCCTCCCACGCCAAGTCATGGAGATAAACTCTAACCGTATTGAAGCCGAGCGCGGAAGCCCACTTGAGTTCCCGGTCGATGGTGGCCGGATCGAACGTATCCGCCTGCCACATTTCAAGCTGGTTGATCGCCGTGCTGGGAATGAAGTTGCAGCCCACCCGCCACGGCTGTTTGGCATACCATGCATTGGCCTTCTCATTGGACCAGCGATTCAGCTCGCCGCCGTCACCGGGCTTCGACTCCTGAGCATAGCCCGGCATCACACAGGCCAAAGCAAGCCACACTGTTATTAAAGTTCGTCTCATGTTCTGTCCGTTTCGTTCACTTGTTTACGCTTGTTTCAGTGAAGATGCCGACGTCGATGTATTGCCCGCCCGTCGTTTGGTGACAATGGACGGCGAGCACGTTCTTACCAGGCTTCAACGCCGCAATTCCTTCGGGCGTCAACGCCATCTCCTCGTACTCGGCAATGAAGCCGCCTGCCTTGCAAACCTGCACGCCATTGATATGGACCTCGATATCCTCGTCGTGACAAAACGACAACGTCGGCTTTGCATCCTTGTCGGCCTTCCAGTCGAATTCGCGTCGCAGCCAGATGTCCGAAGTATTCCACTCGGTACGAATCACGCCGCCCGGCGTGTCCTTGGTTCCGAATCCGCCCGGCCCTTCCTTCCATGCCGCATCATTGAATCCGGGCTTCTGCCAATCCGCCGCCGGCTGATCCACCGTATAACGCCAGTTGACGCCTTTTTTCTGCGAAGTGGGCGAGATTTCATGAACCACAGGCATCGCCGGAAGCTTGCCGGTATTCACCGCGAGGGCACGCTCCGGAATCACCTTGTTCACCGCGCGATCATAGGTCAGCAAACCGTTGCATTCCGTTTCAAGGTCTGTAAGCTGTGTATAGATCATCGCCGAGAGACCGGTCGTGTCCTTCAATTCCCAGGCCTTCGCAAGCAGTTTTTCATAACCACGGGTCAAGGCGTCGATGCTGGCAGTCCCCTTGTAACCCCAGTTCTGATCGGCCCACCGGTGGCCGTTCACTGCCAATCCCAAGCCGCCGAATTCGCCTAACACAGCGGCGCGGTTTTCCTCCGGCTTGGGCGAGCCGGGGCCGGGATAAGAATGCATGTCGATCACATCGCCGCAATTCTTGTCATCGTTGCCGCTGGCGTTGTTGATCAGCCGCGAGGGATCCAGTTCTCTAACAGTATTCACCAGGGCCTCGGTGTCGTGCTGGCCCTGGGCCTCGTTGAAAATCACCCACAAGATGATGGCCGGATGATTCCAATGATTTCTAACAAGTTGCTCCAATTCGGTCTTGAACTGCGGCTTGTCGATCGGCTTGTTGCCGCCGTAGGAATTGACGCTGGGCATGTCCTGCCAGACCATCAGGCCGAGTTTGTCGCACCAGTAATACCAGCGATCGGGCTCCACCTTGATGTGCTTGCGCACGCAGTTGAAACCGAGCCGGCGCATTTCAGCCACGTCAAAGCGCAAGGCCTCGTCGGTCGGCGCGGTGTAGATACCGTCCGGCCAGAACCCCTGGTCGAGCGGGCCGACCTGGAAGACGAACCTGCCGTTGAGCAGCGGGCGGGTCACACCTTTTTCATCCTTACCGATCGCGATCTTGCGCATGCCGAAATAACTGGTCACCACGTCCACGGTTTTGCTGCCGGATTGCAGCGCCACCCGCAAGTCATACAGATTGGGCGACCCGGGTTCCCAGAGTTTCGGATTGGGAATGGCGAGTTTGAGTTCGCTGCCGGCGGCCCCGCGGATGGTGGCGACCTGTTTGCCGCCGTCGCTGGCCACGGCTTCCACCGTGCCGGCGCCAACCACCGTGAGACGCAGGCAGCCGCCATCCACATCCGGGACGAGTTTGAGCGACTCGATATGGGCCTCGGCCACCGGTTCGAGCCACACGGTTTGCCAGATGCCGGAGGTCGGGGTGTACATGATGCCCCCCGGATGCAGCGTCTGTTTGCCGCGCGGATACCCGCCGTCATTGGTCGGGTCAAAGACCTCGACCGTGAGGTCCTGTTGGCCTGTGGCTTTCAGCGCCGCGGTGATGTCGAAACTGAACGGGTCGTAACCGCCGCGGTGTACGCCGAGTGCCTTGCCGTTGACGGATACCTTGCTTTCCCAATCCACCGCCCCGAAATGCAGCAACACATGGCGGCCGCCCCAGTTTTTTGGAATCTCGAAACTGCGGCGATAGGTCATCCGGTCCGAGTGTTTCATCACCCCCGAGAGTGCCGATTCGATCGGATAGGGCACGAGGATTTGGGCCGCCGTGCCGTCGCCGAGCTTGATGTCCCACAGTCCGTTCAGGTTCAGCCAATCCTTGCGCACCATCTGCGGCCGCGGGTATTCGGCCAGGGCGTTGCTGGGTGTCACGTCTTTCGCCCAGCGCGTCTTGAGCGGCCCGGCGGCCTGCTGCCACTCGGCTGCCCGGGCGGGCGGCGCGAACGGCAACGTGAAACTGGCGGCAAGGATCAGGGACAAATATTTCATGAGATGGTGTTGTGTCTGGTTTGGCGGTTCATGGATCGCCGGCTTCCCAGGTCCCGAACCATCGGCGCGAGCATGGGCCGTCCTGCCCTCCCCAGGGGAGGGGAAACGCGATGCCGTAACGTAATTAGACGTTTGCCGCGGTGCTGTCATGTCGCCTAATGAGTTGACACGACCGAAGAGACAGCCCAGTAAGTCGCACGCTCCCTATGGTGTCAGCGCCACCTTGAAAAGGGTCAGCGAGTGAGGCGGCAGACTGACCACACCCTTGGTGAACGGGAGCCTCGTCCGCACTGGCACCACCCGCTCAGGATGCGCGATGTCGTTGTAGGCCTCGGGGGAATCACCAGCCAGGACAAGCGCCTCATAGGCGCCAGCGAGCGGTGTGTCCTTCATCGTGACGGTGCAGGCCACTGCTTGGTCCGGGTGGCGGTTGACCAGCGCGATGGACCATTTGCGGCCCGCTTCGTTCACGGTGGCGATGGCATCCATCACCGGTATCCCCTGCTCACCCTGTTTGAGACTTCCGGATTCAAGGTTGAGTTTGCCGACCCGAGCTTCCAGTTCATTGGCATACATGGCCATGGTGTGGAAATGCGTGCGCTTGACGATGCCTTTGGGATGAACATAGAGCGGACCACGCGTGTTGACGAGCGGGGCGATGTTGGCCATGCCGACATCCTCCGCATGCCGCAGACAGGCATTGAAAAACGAGGCGGAAAACAACGCGTCGGCCATGGTGTATTGGGAGGCGATGTCGTTCTTCCCGCGGGCTGCGATCAACCTGATGACTTCGGGGTCGGCATGGTTTTGCACTGTTTTGCGTGGAAACCCTTCATGATGCCAGCCGCGGAGATTCCATTCGTCATAGGCGATCTTTATCTTCCCACGATAGCCAGATTCCTCCAAAACGCCGACGAAATCGGAGATGGTCTTCTCAGGACCCTCAGATTGCATGATGCAGGTCCGGTAATCGGGCATCTCATGATGATTCCAGAGTGGCAGCCAGTAGCTGTGAATGGAAATGTAGTCAAGGTATTGCCCGGCCGCCTTCAACAATGGCAAGGTCCACTCTCTGTTAGGCAACGCCGCGGCGGTAAGTTGAATCCGCGGATCAGCGGATTTCATTGCCTTGGCGGCTTCCAGCACCAGTGGCGACCACTGCCCGATGGGCTTGTAGCCGATCTCATGTGGCCCCCAGTTTTCATTGCCGATACTCCAAAGCTTGACGTTGAGCGGCCGGCTGGACCCGTTGTCCCAGCGCATTTGCGCATACTTGCCATTCTTCCCATTGCAGTATTCGACCCAATTCCTCATTTCCTCGACGGTGCCGTTGCCGGCGTTGTTGCAAATATAGGGGTCCCAGTTGAGAAGCCGGCAGAGTTCGATGTATTCATCCGTGCCGAAGGTGTTTGGCTCGATGACGCCCCAGGCCATGTCATCCGTTGGCTTGCGGGTCTTGCCGACGCCGGTTTCCCAGTGATAGCCGCTCACGTAACATCCTCCCGGCCAGCGAACCACGGGAACCTTCAACTCTTTCAACGCGGCGACGACATCCAGGCGGAAGCCCTTCCTGTCTGCTAGCGGTGAACCCGGATCGAACACCCCGCCGTATACCTGATGATCGAAATGTTCGAGAAAACCGCCGAAAATCATCGGGCTGTAGGGAATGGATCCGGCACCTGGATTGATCGTGACGGTCGCCTGCGTGTCCACCGGCGGTTCGGCAACCTGCTGGAGGCCGCCGTCACCCTCCTTCTCCTCGAACGATGGATTCGGCAATCGATTCGCGTCGGAACCGTCGCCAGGCTGACCGGTGGCGGCTCGGGCATGCAACACGACGAACGAGGCCAGCAGCAAGCTGACCCCGGAAATAATTTTTCGCGTTTTCATCCGACATTTCCCAGATGATCTTTCGCCCCGCAACTCTCGTGACAATTCAGTTTGATTCTTCATGTCTGTTATTCCGACAGTTTATGCTCAGCTCACGGCTCGGCGATCGCGAGGCGATTGTGATTCTGGCAATGAGTCAGATCTATCATTTTTGTGGTGATTATCTTTTCTGATATTTTGACCTTTCGTTATGGATTCACTGTGCCGCTAAATGCCAATGCCTCACCGCAAAGGTCGCACAAGAGCGAGGATTTTTTCGCTAAGAAATCTTCCTTTGCGTTCCTTAGCGCCCTTTGCGGCTTTGCGGTAATTCTTCATGTCACTTGCCTTCACTCCGCGGCCATCACCCGCACCGGACCGAGAAGACCAGAAGATAGCAATGGCTGTGATTTGTCGAAAGGAATGTTGGTGCGAGTCTTCCGATCCGCTTCCGGCAGGGCGTCGTCGCCAATGAGCCGGTTGGGCCAGAGATTGACCACTTCGATCTCCAAAGCGTTGTTCCCGGTCTTGACCGCACCCGTGATCTCGACGCGCCATGGCGTGCACCAGACCACACCCAAGTCCTTGCCGTTGAGTTTGACCCGGGCGGTCTCCTTGACGGTGCCAAGATCGAGAAGGATTTTGAATTTTGAATTTTGAATTTTGGATGAATCAGCCAGATCAAAAGTCTTCCGATAGACGGCAGTGCCGCTGAAGTTTTTGACCGCAGGTTCCGGGCGCTTGCTCCAATCGTCCAGGTTGGCAAAGACCAAGCGGCCTTTCGCTGGCTCGCTGTCGAGGCCCGCGGTCGGATAGAACCACTGCGCATCGAACTGCACCGTCCACGGGCCGGTGATTTCCTGGACCGGGCTCAATTTGGGGAAATTCGATGGTGTGGCAGGGCCATTGGCCCCGACGCCCCTATCAAGTCGGACGGCCCGGCGGCCCGTCCCTACCGTGGCCTTGCGGAACACCACAAACATCGACCCAGAGGGATCAAACTCCAGCGGCACCGTGGTGCAGCCGTCTTTGGAGTCGAATTGCGGCAGATCCCGCATTTTTCCGGTCACCGGATCCCATAACTCCGGCTGACGGCCGCTCACACGGAAGGTGGCCTCCGTGGTCTCAGCACCCCCTTTCCGGTTCGCTAGGAAATACAGGTCCGTGTTCGGCGTCGCCCGGTGGATGAAGTCAATGAACGCATCCTTGCTGGAAATTGCGAAATCCGGCAGCACCCCATCGGCCAGAAATATCTCGCTCAAGGGCTTGCCCCAGCAGACCCGGCCTTGGCCGAATGACTGCTGTTGAACCTGCTTCCCGTCGCAAGCACCCCACACCTCATCCGCGAGTTGTTTCACCTCGGCATCGCATTGCGGATAGTTCCGCAACCCCGGATCGGATTGTGGCTTGGGTCCGGCCACCGTCGCGCCGGCTTGCACCAGCGCCTTGATTTTCCTAGCCACTTCCACCGGCATGCGTGTCGACTCGGGTAACACCAACTACCTATAACTCATGCCGTCAGGCAGCACAAGCCTGCCGGCTTTCACGGACAGCCGGGTCAGCAGCACCTCGGCGTTACAAACATCATAGTCATAACCCTTGCCCAGCGCGGGATCGACATGTTTGACGTCGACCATGTTAGGCGCGCCGTCGCCATTGTAATATAGCACGTCCGCGACAAACAGGCCGCTCTGCAACAGCGCCTGGCAACGGTTGACATAACCCAGCCATGGGCCGGCCGCCTGCTCCCACCAGGTGACGTTGGGGTTGAAATGCGAGCCGGCCCCATATTCATACCCCGGTTTGCCGTCCTGCGGACGGGAGCCGCTGGTCGTGTGAAAAACAAAGCGGTTGATGCCCTCGCAGAACGCCCGGTCGGCGATGGGTTTGAGACTCCACGGGCCGTTTTGCCAGTGCCCGAAGGCGGTGAACGCCTCGGCAGCCGCCTGTTGGCGGCCATAGATGTGGGCGGCCGAGGCCGTCTGTTTCCCCACATAATTCTGATCCCTTTCGGTCACCGTGCCATCGGCCCAGAACTCGCCCATCGGGACATCGCAGCGGCCCAGGTTCTTGAGCGCGTCGGAACAGATGGTGGCCGACCAACTCGGCCCGGCCGCCTCGACCTCGGTCTTCAATCCGTGTCTGTTAGCCAACTCGGTGAAACGCTGGTAGTGGCCGTCGGCCATGCAATCGGCTGCGGTCTTGCGGTAGTCGTGGAGAAAGCGGTCGGAGATTTCCGCGCTGCCAACCAGGTGCCCCGCAAACACCGGCAGATACGGCAGGGGGTCGTAACCGCGGTACTCCTTGAATTTTTCTAACATCCCTGCGGTCCAATTCGGGAAACCCGCCTCAAAACTGTCCTCGGTGAAGTGGGTCAGCGTTTTGCCCGCCAGCGGACCGGCTTCCTCCAGCAGGATCTTCGCCAGATTCTCGAACTGCCGGTCCACCGCCGCCGCACTGAAGCGGTCCACCTCCAACCCTTCAAAGCCCTTGGTGGGCATGCGGATGGTCGCCCCGGTCAGGCGGTGACCGGTGCGCAGGATCGTCCAGCGGCCGGGCGGCACCGCCCATTCTAGTTTGCCGTCGGGAGTCACGCGCTTGGTCAGATCTACCACTTGATCCGCGCGGAGCGGGCGGTCCTGTGGTTTGTTAGACCAGGGCACCAAGGTAGCGCCCATGATTTCCGCGGGTCGGCCGCCGATGCCGGAGTCCTTGCGGTTGCTCTTGGCTTGGAGCGAGGCGCGGCGTTCGTCCGTGGCTGGCAGGACGAGATCCTCGGGCTCCGGAAAAGCGATGATCGCCGAATCCCGATAGTCCAGCTGCTCTAACGGCAAATCAATATAGGACGGGATATTCCCTGCGTTGGCTCCATCATAGCCGTCGCGGTTGCCCGGCAGCGGCAGCGTGGCTGAGAAATGCCGCGGTCCGGTGACCATGAGTTGGGATTGCAGGAACCAGCGGCAGCCGTTTTCCTTGGTGATCCAAGGGCCACCCATGTCCCAACCGGCCGAACACAGGGTGATGCCTATCCTGAGACCCAGGCGGTCGGCTTCGTGCAAGGCGTGGCGATACAACTCCCGCCATTCGGGTGATAGATAGGCCGGTCCGCTGGGCATGGGCCGGGCGCCATAGTCATTGGCTGCGCAAATGATCTGGGCGGAACCCATGCCCTTGGCCTTGAACTCAGTCAAATCCCGGGTGATTCCCTCCTTGTCCATCAGGTTGTAAAACCAGAACCACCAACCCGATGGCTTGGCCGAATCCGGCGGGGACACGAATGCCCCGGCCAAGTCGTCACTGGCGGCCATCGTCGGCTGGCCCAGCAGCAGTCCCAGAATCGCAAGCATCATGGTTTTCTTCATCGGGGCGTTTGATTAGAGTGACCAGATCTCGGTTGTGTCAGATTGCGGATTTGATGGCCATCACTCCCTGCTACTGAGCGGCACTCCGCAGAAGGTGAGCGCGGCGATGCCATTGGTACCGAAGATCAGGTCGTTCTGGTTCCATGCCATCTCCCTGAGATAGGTGATTTTTTTGGCTGTGGAGGGCGCCTTCAACATGAGGGTAATCACATTGCCTTTGACCGTGCCGGAAGCTACCATGTCCTTGGCGTCATCCAGATAGAACTGGCCGGCCAGCGAATCCAGCCAAATCACAGGTTGGTCAAATACCAGAGTGATCGCATCCATGGCAGCGCTGGAATAGTAGGCCTTCCTGAGATCAGGTGCGGTGATGGCTTCGGGGACCTTCCTGCCATAGATGTCCCGCTCAATGAGCGGCTCGATCAAGCGTGCGAATTCCGACCAGCCGACGAGCGGATAGTGGCAGGGGCCGGGAGGGGTGATGCCAAGCGTGGACATGCAGTCCATGTTGGAATAGAGCCGCGGAAGAGTCCGCTGCACCTCGCGCATCATGTCGCCATGCCCCCCTCCCATGCTGCATGAGTTGGGCCAGATCTGGTAGATATAGTAGCGCTGGATATTCGGGAAATCCTGTTTCCAGGACGCCGACATCTCGGTGAAGTATTGCTGATAGGACTCCCAGCCATAACCGCCACCGGGGCCGGCCGTACCCTGGTCGCTCTCACCCTGGTGCCACAGCACGGCGCGAATGCCGTGGGTGAGTCTGGAGTTTTGCACCCGCCACAACATCCGTCCGTAAATCGTGTTCGTATCGGTGGGGTTGGCCTCATTGCGGAAGTGCTGGTCGATGCGGGTTCCCCCGACGGCGCCGTTGATGATGAAAATCGGCAACTTCTGACTGGCCAGCAAACGTTTGGCGAGTTCCATGCCCCACCATCCGAGTTCGGCCTTCTCGCCCTTTTGTGCCTTCCAGACCGGGTAGCACCACAGATTCTGTCGCGGCCCTTTCCCGTCACCCGCAGGGCTGCCATAACTGCGGATCCACTCGTTGGTGTCAGGCGGAGACTGCTCGCCAGTATCGGTGGCCAGCGCGTTGGATTGGCCGTCGATCAGATAGGCGTCGCCACAGACGAGATTGCCGGCCTTGTGCAGGATCGTCTCGGTGACACCGTTTTTAGCTGACAATTCCGTCCGGTATTTGATCAATCCCGGCTTGAGTTTGGCTGCAAACGTGTAGGACTTTTCCGCGGTAGGTTTCTGGTTCAAGGTTTCGACCAGTTTGTCATCCGCATAGAGTTTCAGTACCAGTTCGTCCGCGGGTTGCTCCAGTGTGCCGTTGCAATAGAGAATGCCAGTATTCTTGTCATTGCGCGCATAGAACTGGCCATCCTCGGGTTTTTCGTCCTGCGCCGGGGTCCGCTCGACCCAGGGATCACTCTTCGGTTCGGTCACCTGGATCGATGCCGTCGCAATTCGATCCGCGCCACCATTGTTGATCACCGCCTTCACGGTGAGCGGACCGCTGAATTGAGAACGCTTCAAGATCAATCGATCGGGGGTGATCTCCTCGATCACGGCACCGCCAGAGACGCTCCAGGTATATTTCAAGTCGCCCGCGCCCTTGGCCTTCATCGCCGTGAGATTGGTGATGGCGGGAATCACCTCGATGGGGTCGCGGCCATTCCACTTCGACGGCGCCTTCAAGGTGAACACCGGTTCGGGAATCGCTTCCTTTACGGTCACGGCGATGTCCTTGGTCTTGACCCCGTTGGCATAGACCGCCTTGAACTGAAGACCCGATGAAGTGTCGGCGACAACGCGGCCCGCGTCGAACTTATATGCATATTGATCCACGGCGACCACGATATCGGTGCCGTCATGTTTGAGCACCCAATAAACCTTCTGGGCGCCACCGGCCTGGCCGGTGATCGTCACGCTTTTCCCTTCATCCACATGAACTGCGGCAGCCGAAACCGCGAACGCGTTGCCCGACTGAGGCAGGGTGCCCACCAAGGTTTGCATGGGCTGCTGGTTTTCATATTCCAGTTTGATCCAGTCAGCGGAGCGCGACACTTTGGAAATGCGCACCTCGTCAACGTCACAGTCGGATTCCCAGTTGCCCCACCAACCGCCAATATACATGCGGGTGGGACTTTTGAAGTCCATACCACCGCGAGCCGAGGTGCTGAGTTGGCCATTGACATACATTGTCTGCCCCCCGTCCGGCGAGTTGGTGTGCACCACATGATACCATTGCCCCAAAACCACCGGGCCGGCACAACTCATGCCAAAACCGTTGTCAATGTGCAGCGGGCTGACCGCCCCGATCAGCAATTTGCTGCCACTTCCTTCGACGCCCCAGCAGACGAAGCGGCTGCCCCATGGCCCGGGCTTCTTGTTATCACGGAACCATAATCCGGTGGAACAGGCGCTGTTGCCGGCCGGGAAGTTCCTGATGTCCTCGCCGCCAATCACACCGCCCCGCCCATAGGCAAAATTCAGGCTCTTACCGATCACTCCGCTGGATGGAACCGCACCAAGATTCCTGGGCGACAGCGTGCCAACCTCGTCAGTGACGGAATCGTTCATGTGCATGACGGTCGCAAAACCGTTCGATTCGTTGAACACCGCCTTGCCGCTCGACTCGCTTGCAGCATCGGGTTTGCCCCAGTGCAGGTTGAATTGCTGGCGGTCATAGCCCTTGATGAGCGGGATGCGCACCCAGATGCTGGCGCGGCCCGACGCAGCATCCCACTCCTCAATCTGATAGGCCAGTGGCTTGCCCCCGGCGGAAAATCGCAGGTCATCGCCATGGGGCTTGGCCTGGCTGAAATCAAAGGTCCCCTTGTTCAATCTCACCAGCAGCGGGAAGTTTTCTTCCGACGCGGTGGCAGGCAGGTTCGCGCCCTCCGGCGTGGTGAGAATGTAAAGCGGGCCGGCATGCTGCCAGCCCGGGTATTGGGCCGGAACCGTTACCAGCGTGGCCAGATACATCATCAGGCCTATCGTCAGTTTTCTTGTCATATTGTTATCTATTTCTGTTTGTATCATCAATGATTCATGGCAACGTGGATTGGAACCGGTAGGTTCCCGAACCCACAGCATAGATGGCGGCGTCTTTTTCCATGCTCAGGAACTTCAAACCATCACCTTTTGCGGCAGTTTTTCCAGACTCTGTCACGACGTCCACATTTTTCGCAGGGACATGCACCACCGCCGTGGTGTTAGGCGGAATCGTGACCACCATTGTCAAAGTAGTGCCTTCGCGCTTCCAGTTGCTGACGATACGGCCGTAGATCGAATCAAACGCGGTATTGGCCCAGGTCAAACCCTCCCCGATTGCCGGCTTAATGACAATCGTCTTATAGCCCGGGCTAGCCGCCTTGATGCCGCCTACGCCGCCGTAGAGATATTCGCCGACTGCGCCAAACGCGTAATGATTGAAGGAATTCATTCCGACATCGCCGAAACCCTTGTCGGGCGTCCAGCCATTCCACCGCTCCCACATCGTTGTGGCGCCATTCTTCACCGGGAACAGCCACGATGGATAGGTGTCGGTGAGCAGCAACTTGTATGCCACATCATCACGCCCCGCCAGACTCAGCGCGGGCAGCAACCGTGGCGTCCCGATGAAACCGGTAGCCAGATGCCAGTCAAACCGTTTGATCTCCTCCACAAATTTCGCCGCAACTTGTTCACGCCTATCGGCCGGCAGCAGATCCATGGTGAATGCGAGCGCATATCCGGTCTGACTGCATTCCTTGAGCGAACCGTCCGCCTGGAGAAATTGCCTCACGAATGAAGCCTTTACCTCGTCATGCAGTTTGGCATAACGGGCGGCGTCATCATCTCGGCCAATGGCTTTGGCCATTTCCGCCATGATCCGCGCCAGGTGCGCGTGATAAGCGGTATCAATGACGTCGGCGCTGGCTCCGCCACCGGCATTGAGCCAGTCACCAAATCCGCCCACCTTGGAAATGCCATCCTTGGTTTTGCCGTCGAGCCACTTCATATAGCGCTCCATGGCGGCAAAACGTTCCGTGACGATACGGGTGTCGCCGTATGCCCTGTAAACATTATAGGTGCATAGCAGCGCGGCATCGCCCCAGGCCGTGGCACCGCTGCCACCCATGACGTCGGGCACCACATGCGGGAATGAACCGTCGCCTTGCTGATCGTCCTCGCAGGTTTGCAGCCAGCGGCTGAAAAATGTCGCAACATCGAAGTTATACGCGGCGGTAGGAGCGAAAAACTGCGTATCACCAGTCCAGCCCATGCGCTCATCGCGCTGGGGACAATCCGTAGGAACCTCAAGGTAGTTGCCCTTCTGGCCCCAGATGATATTGCTGTATAGTTTGTTCAACAGCAGATACGAACATTCGAAACTGCCGGTCCGTCTCATCGGCGTATGCACGACAAGTCCGGTTACAGCGCCGACCTCAGGCTTCTTGGTAAGTCCGCGAACCTCCACATACCTGAATCCGTGAAAAGTGAAATACGGCTCGAGAATCTGCTCGCCCTTGCCCGATAGAATGAAGAAGTCCGTGGCCGGCGCACTGCGCAGCGCCGCGGTATAGATAGTGCCATCAGAATTGATCATCTCGCCATGTCGCACTGTAATGCGCTGACCCGCCGCGCCGCTCACTTTCAGGCGCACCCATCCGACCATGTTCTGGCCGAGGTCGAATGTCCAGCAACCCGGCCGCGGCTCCGTAACCTTGATCGCGGGAAGCTCGTTGATAACCCGCGATGGCTCGGCCACCGAGGCCTGCACTTTGAATGTCTGCGCGGCAGTCGAAATGTTGCCATATCGGGCCCTGATGATCTTCAAGTCAGCCCCGGCCAACTCAAGCATCGCGCTTTCACCCACCACCGTGCTCTCATTCTTTCCGCCAAGCCGGTACTCTACGCGCAGGTCCTTCCCCCTCTCCGGGGCCGGGTCGCCTCCGAATATCTCATTTCCCACCTTCAACGACAGACGGCCAGCCTTCACAGCCGCCGCAACAATGCGGGTTACATCAGACTCACCCTGCTCCGCCGCACATGCCACCACCGGGTTCCAGCCGCCGTCATTGAATCCCGCTTTGTCCCAGCCTGGCATTTCCAGCCGCGAATCATACTCGCAGCCCATGATGATATCGCCATGCCGGATCGGGCCATAAGTCGCTTTCCAGCTCGCATCACTCGCCACAACCTGCGTCGTGCCATCACTCAGCTCAATCACCAACTGGACAAGCAATCGCGGTTTGCCCCCATAGAAGTTGCGACGGCATAGGTGCGCCAGGTCGCTGGCATACCACCCATCCCCGAGAATCGCGCCGATTGCATTCGCGCCCTGCCCAACCTGTGCTGTTACGTTGTACGTCTGATAATGGACCCTCTTGCGGAACTCAGGCCAGCCCGGCGCAAAAACATCTTTACTGACACGCTTGCCATTGAGGCGCAGTTCGTATGTTCCCAGCGCAGTGACATACGCCGTGGCACGCTTCACTGCCTTGTCTAAACTGAAGTCCTTGCGCAGATAGGGTGCAGGCACACGGGCCAAATCCGCCACCGTCGCACCACCGCCCGCAAGGGAACCGCTTACATTCGGAGCCGGCCAGGCCGAATCATCAAAATCAGGTTTCTCACAACCGGCGGCGGGTTCCTGCGAGGATTTCCACGTTTTATCCGTCGGTATAATCATGTCTTCGCCGGACTCAAACTGGATCACCAGCCTGCCCGTCACACCCGGCATCTGCGGATCGGTCTGACCTGCCGTCAGAGTCACCACATTGACGCCGGGCTTCAGCGCCTTGGCGGCATCCAGCCGTGCGGTCCGCTCCCATTGCGCGGCGGAACCCACAGCCTTGCCATTGATGGCAGCCTCGCAATAGTTGTAGGCAGACAAAACCAGAATGGCACGCTTGATTTTACGATCAGCTGGAAGCTCAAAACGTTTACGAAAACACGTGTTCACACTCACCTTGCCCTTGTTGCCCGGCATGACCAGCCAGCCCAGCCCCTGAATATTAAGGACCTTGTTATCCGCGGCAGCCTCCGGCGAAACAAGCCCGGCCGCGTCATAGCCGATCCATTTGGCTTTCCAATCGTCAGGCTTGAGCAATCCCATCGACCAGGACGCGGGTGCGCTCCATGCCGTCCCGGCCGGGACCCAAACCCGAACCTTCCAGCAACACCGCGTTTGCGAGACAAGGGCTTTCCCTGCGTACTCCACCTGGTTGCACTGGTCACTCTCCACCTTTCCGCTGTCCCACAAATCACCTTTGTCTTTCGCCAGCAACTCCTCATTCGACGCCACCAGAATCTGATATGCGGCTTGCTTCAGCCCCCGTGGCATGGCGGCTTGTTTCTGACCTCTGTCCTCTGTCCTCTGACTTTTCTCTTCAATGGTCCAGGAAAGCCTCGGCTTTTCCACATCGATTCCCAGCGGATTCTCCCGGTACTCGCACCGGAGTCCCGCCGGCGCTATCTCCGGCGCAACTCCGCCAGCCCTGACTACCGACGCTTGAATGATCAGCAGAGCTATTGCTGCGCAAAATGTGGCATTTGATAATTTCATGATATATTGTTAGTGGTATAACTTTTTTAGATAAACCCAAATCATATTGCAAACAGAACCTAAATTATGCCTTGGCGGCAGAGAGGACGGGAAGGTGTAGTGGCGCATGAGGGAGGTCAATGGCTTATTGATTGGGCGGCGTAAATAATCGGACTGGTGAATTGATAACAACCCGATCCTACTTCATAGACCGCGACGCCATTTTCCATCTTCAGAAAGTTCATGCCTCTGCCCTTGGCCGCAGGCTTCCCGCTCTCCATAACCGACGCCTCATTCGTCGTTGGCAAGTACACCGTCGCCGTTGTGTTTGGTGGGACGCAGACATTCCAGATGAACTTTCCACCATCAATCCTCCAGTCACTCCGGATCATGCCATACATGGAATCAAACGATGCTTTGGCAAAGGTAAGATCACCCACCGGCTGCGGCTTCATGACGATATGCTTGAATGCCGGTTTATCTGGATCATAGTTGATTCCAGCTAGTGACTGGTAAAACCACGCACCAAGATTGCCTGCCAGTATCAGCAGTGCCTCGCTGTTCATTCCGCCGTCCTGGGTGTCGCAATCCCAACGCTCCCAGATGGTGGTGGCGCCCTTGCCGATCATATAACCCCAACTCGGCCGCGTTGTCTGGGTGGCAATGGCATACCCCACATCGGCACGACCAATTTCCGTCAACGTCTGCATCAGCCATTGCATGCCTATCAATCCGACTGACAGATGACCCTTGTTCTTTACCATGATGTCTGCCACCAGGTGCGCTATAACGGCATCGCGCATCTCCTGCGGAACCAGCCCGAACTTCAACACCAGCACATAGGCACACTGCGTGTCGCTCGCGCAGGTGCCGTCGGCCTTCATAAACCGCGCATTGAATCCCGCCTTTACCTTTTCGCCGAGATCCAGAAACAGTTTCTCGTCTGCGGGCCGACCGAGCTGTTTTGCCAGCCGCGCGGCGATACGGCAGTTGCTAAAATAATACGCAGTGGATAACACAGGCATGGCTGTGCTGCCACTCGGCGGCCAGCCTTTACCGATAGTTGACGTATCACACCAGTCGGCAAAAAATCCGTCCTTGCTCACCGTGAAATCAGGCTCAAGACGTTTCTGGTGAAACACCATCCATTTCCTGATTGTTTGATAGTTTTCCTCCAGCGCCCTTCTGTCACCATAGAAATCATATAGCCATTCGGGAATAATCGTGATCACACTCGGCCACAGGATACCGTCTCCAGAATCGTCATAATTCGGCGAGGTGTTGCCGATGCTTCCATCTTCACGTTGATCCAGCCTTATATCACCGACCCATTTTGAATAAAACGCCGCGACGTCGAAATTGAATGCATCACTCTCGGCATCCTTCGCCGGATCGCCAAGCCAGCCCTGCCGTTCATCACGGTCCGGATCCAGCGGCACGCCATGCCGCTTGAACATCCGCGCACCCCAGAAGATATTCCTATGAATCCTGTTAATCAGCGGATTGGAACACTCAAACCTGCCGACATTCCGAATATCCGTGCTGACCACAAGTCCCTCGAACTGGCTAACCGACGGTTTGCCCGGCCAACCGGTAAGCTGAATCCGCCTGAATCCCTGCCCCTTGAACACCGGACGCCACATCTCTTGGCCTTGCCCTTTGAGAATATAGACATCCGTGCATTCTGCATTCCGGTTGTCCACGGTCTTCAATGTTCCATCCGGCTTCAGGTTGTATGCCGCAGATATTTTCAGCGTCGTTCCTGCCGGACCACTGACCTTGATGCGCACCTGGCCGTAGAATGCCTGTCCGAAATCAACAATCCAGGTCCCCGGCTTTGGCTCCATCAGAGAAACAGGTTTCAAGACATCAACCACCCTGTTCGGCTCCATCACCTGGGCGACAAGTTTTCCCTTCGGACTGTCCAACAGGCCGGCTTCACGCCACTTTGAATCATCGAAGCCGGCTTGATTCCAGCCAGGCATCTCCTTTCTGGCATCATATTCCTCTCCGTCATATTCATTGTTCGCAACGATCGGTCCGTCCGCCGTCGCGCGCCACTGGCTGTCACTCAACCACTGTTCCCTGGTGCCGTCTTCATTCTCAATCTCTATCTGCGCGATCAGCCTGGGCGCACCATAATCCTTGTACCTGGTTCGCTGTGCAAAGAATCGCCCGTTGCCTAGAATAACCCCAACCGCATTCCGGCCTTTCTTTACGTCTTGCGTAACGTCAAAGGTTACATAGCTGGCGCGCTTATTGTATTCCGTGAGAATCGGATCCATCTCATGATTGCCGATTTTCTTTCCGTTGATATGGAGATCAAAGAATCCAAGCCCGCAGACATAAGCCGTTGCCCTCCTGATTTTCTTTTCAGCAACAAATTCCCTGCGCAGGTATCTGGCGGGCAATCTCCGTCTCCCTGCCTCCTTCAGATCATCAATGGCATCCTTCAAATCAAGCCCGATCCATTTCGCTTTCCACGCCTCCGGATCCAACAACCCCATGGTCCAAAACCCCGGCTTACTCCAAGCCGAACCTTGAACCGTGAACCCGGAACCCCATAACCCTCCTGCCCACACCCTCACCTTCCAATAACACCTCATCCGCGACTCAAGAGGCTTGCCTGCATACTCAATCTGGTTGCACTGGTCACCCACCACCTTCCCGCTGTCCCACAGGTCACCTTTGTCTTTTGCCAGCAACTCCTCACCCGACGCCACCAGAATCTGATATGCGGTTTGCTCCAACCCCCGCGGCATGGCCGACTGCTGATTGCCGGTTGCTGATTGGGCGGTGCCCGAAGCCGCAATCGCGAGGCGTAAATCGGCAATGGTCCAGGAAAGCCGCGGCTTCTCCACATCGATTCCCAACGGACTCACCAGATACTCGCACCGGAGTCCCACCGGCGCGATTTCCGACACAACTCCGCCAGCCAGCACCACCGGCGACTGCATAAGCAGCAGCGCTATCATTCCGCAAAATGTGGCATTCATTATTTTCATATCCATCAATGGTTGCATTCGGTCCGTTACCACACTTTCAGCATGAGTTTGCCAACTCCGGGGTTTTCAAACGGACCCGCGGTAGGATTGAGCGCGTTTCTTGGCTTGCCGGAAAAATCCGTATCCACTTGCAGGGGCGAGCCATCGGGATTCTCGTAGGCACATCTCGTGATCTTCGCGTTGCCCAAACGCGCCGTGGTCACGGACGCCGTATGTAATGATTTGAGGGACGAATCAAGCGTGATGCGCAACCAGACCTCATGGCCTTTATCCAAGATTTCCAGTGCGGGATCGAACCCCGTCTTTTCTAACTGTTTTGGTTCCTTGCCATAAGGCTTTGCACCCTTGAAATACGCGTTGCCATCCGCCTGCGTCGAAACCCCACCGGGGTTGTAAACGTCCAATCCCGCGCCAGCACCCACGAAAATATTGTTATAGAACCGCGCGTCGCCCCCCTTGAAATCCTGCATTCCGGCCACTTCGGTCGAATGGGGTTTGAAATAGGGAACCTTGCGCTCATCCTGATGCCCGGCGGTGATTTGGCCCGCCACCAGGTTGTGGACAAAAGCCCCGCCCTGGGACCAGTCCCATAGTGCGACTTCCGATAGGAAAATGTTGTTGTCCACGAGATACGGGCCATGGTCCACCTCGGCAAAGAAGTCATGGCTGTTGTGATAGCACAGGTTGCCGGTGATCCGGGCGCCTTGCGCCATCCAGTCCAGCCAGATTCCCTCGTTGACGTTGTGCAGGCGGTTGTTCATGATCAGCACGTCGATGGCACCGTGGATCTTGACACCCGCAATCTCCACGCCGCCAAATGCGCGCTTGGTCCAGATGTCATGAATGTGGTTGTGGGTGATCCGGCTGAAGGCGGCTCCCAAGCTGCCGCAGATTCCCGCCTGTTCGCAGTTGAAGATCGTGTTGTTTCTCACGATGTGCGAACCGATCTTCTCTTTGGACCACCCGCCTTGCAGTGCCCTGACGATGACTTCATTGTAGTGGACGGCACCGTCCTTTGCGGGATCCTTGGACCAGACGTTATGACCGCTCTTGCGGTCCTTGCCAAGGGTGATACCCACGCATTTGGAATCGCTCACCACATTGTTCTCAATGACCCACCCCTTGCTCCAATGGGTGCCGACCAGTCCGATCTGCTCGGCGGTGGGGGCCGCCCATTGGGTCGCGGCCTGGCTCAAGCGGAAACCACGGATCGTTATATAATCCTTGCCGGGTTCCGCCGGATAGAAACAACTGTCCCGCACGTTGATCTCCACCAATGCCTTGTTAGGGTCCGCGTCATGGAAATTGGCGCAAATGCGGGTGTGGGTTGGGTCACTTTCACAGAACCAGGTGAAGGTCGAGCCCTCCCTGTCTTGCGCGTCCTTGGCTGGTTGCGGATTGAGCACACCCTCCAGCGCGTTGGTCTCATACAACGACTTGCCATTCAGATAGACTTCGCCGGTGTGGTGGATGCGTCCCCCGTCATGATACCAGTCGCCTGTCAGAACATCCTGATACGGATTGTAATTGCCGAAGAATGAATTGGGCAGGGTCACCTTCCAAACGCCCTTGCCAACCTTTTCCCAGCCGGTCACCACTTCCGAACCCTTGATCGCGACTTTCTCGCCCGCAGCTGCCTGATAGATGATGCGATTCGTGTCGGATTCCCCGCCGCGCGGCGGGGTGACGCGTTCGCGGTAAACGCCCGCATGCACGGTAATGACATCTCCCGGTTGCGCCAGATCGGCGGCATGTTGGATCGTGCGCAGCGGCGCGGCCCGGGTACCGGGATTGCTGTCGCTGCCGTCACGGATGACATGGAGTTCGTTCGCCTGTAGCGCGACCAACGGTGCCGATAACAGCGCGGCGATGAGAATGTTCTTCATGGTGTTGTGACTGAAGATGGGTACGGTTTAAGCGGTCAGCATGCTAGTGTTTTCCGTTGCCCACCACCACCATACCTGGTCCGGAGAAATGTTTGTCATCCTTGGTGGTTGCCAGGGATTCGGCAGAACCGTAGCTGCCCGCAGGCAGGG
>Ga0118677_10006609_pt1 | contig 19529 bp, 19 predicted proteins | sample AliMusrvi5mmetaG_FD_86154 | JGI IMG/M metagenome (GOLD analysis project Ga0118677, IMG submission 86154)
TTTTAGTTCCGTCTGTTTTGCGGCTTGCTGATCCTTGCAGAATACCTTGCCGCGCTCGAGCCACACCATGAATGCTTTCGGAGGCAAGCCCTTGAGCCAAACATGATCGTCGCCACCGCCTATACTGACCGGGGTGCTGCCGAGGGATAGTGTGGTCGTTTCCCGCGGGCCCCAGAGGACATTGAGTGTCGCCGTGCGGAACAGTTGTTCAACTGTGATGATGGCGAGACCGAGGGCGGCTCCGAGGATGCCGACGCCCACCATGCGGCCAAGGAATTCTGGAAGTGTGCTGACGAAAGCGACGAAGCCGAGCCCTCCAAGGATGCCGCCGGCGAGGCCGGCGAGCGTTCCTCGGAACGAGCCGAGGTTGGGTACGCGCGTGGAGAGGCGCCAACCGAGGATAGCCCCCATGATTCCCCAACAGAGGGACCTGATGAGGACATGCTTCACCAAACCCGAACCGATGTCGATGCTGTAAACCGCTTGAGCGACGGCGCCTGAGATTGCACCGGCCAGGGCACCGGTCAGGAGAGCTGGCTTGATGATTTCCCGGTTGAGGAGGCGCCCACGCCGGTAAATGAGGTCTGCCCAAAAGAGCGCGAGGGTGAGGGGTGCGGAGATGATGGCGGACCAGAGGGCGACGTGGAGAAGGGTCAGTAGGAAGCCCGAGCGCGCGAGAGCGGTGGGCAGGGCCTCGGCCAGGAGGGACCCAATGGCGGCCCCGGCGAAGGGGACAGCCGCGAAAACAACGGTTCTGTTGTTCCGGCAGGTTTTGAGAAAGTCTGTTGCGGTCATGCTCTACCTTTCTTCTTGGGATTCTGTCTGGGCTGAGTGTCCATGCTGTTATGCTGGCGTGGTCGTGGTTACGGTGGAGTTGCGGCAGGCGGGTTGAACAGGAGCGTCTCCAGCCCGCAGTGCGGGCAGGTGACCGCCTGTCCTAGTCCGGCCGCGGGGAACTCGATGTTCACGTCGCAGTTGTTGCATGGGCACTTGAGGTAGCCTGGGTCCACCCAGCGGCGGGCAATCGCTTGGGCCATGCCGGATACGGAGGTGCTGAGGACCTTGCCGACACCGGTCTTTGATAGCTGGAAGAGTTCGTTAAGTCCTGAGCTGCTGGCGAAGGACAGGGCCTCGTATGCTACAATGGGGATCTCGGCGTTGTTACTGAAGCGCCTGTCTGGTCCTCCGGATTTGTTCACGTAACGCCAAGTGCTTCCAACAACCTGAGAATCGGGGGGAACACCGTCTGATTCAATGAACCTCGAAGTTCCAGACTCAATTCTTAATTGATCGTATGTGACGGCTCCTACGCCTGCGCGGTCATAGACGAGCAACCGGTCTGGGAAGAAGAACAGCTTTTGCCGGCCGGCCGGAAGGAACGGCACGGAGATGTTGGTCTTTACGTGTGGGGGTGCGCCCTTTCCAAACTGGATGGATTTGCGGTTCACGAGGAACCCGGCGCCGGCGTTTGTTTTCCAGTCGTAGAGGGTTCTCACGTCGCCTTTGGCATCGACATGCCAAGCGCGGGCGCAAGCCTGGAGAGCATCGAAAGCCTGGTGCATGGCCTGATATGCTTGTTGCAGGTGCGGCTCCAGTTCGTAGAAGAGGACGACCGTCTTCCGCAGAACGTCCCGGTACGCGGCGAACGCTACGAGTGCGGCTGCGAGTAGACCCGCAAGAACGAGTGACCACCAGGGCGCGGAAGCGGCGGCCAGTGCAAGCAAGAAGACGAAGGAGCCGGTCAGAGCGATGGGCCACCAGAGGGTTTTCCTGGCCTTTTCATTTATCTCCCTTAGAAGGTCGGCCGATGTGGAGTCCACCATCTGCAGGGCACTGCCGCTCTCGATTTCTTGGAGGGCCACCCCACCGATATGCTGCTGTTGGGGCGGCGCGGTGTGGTGGCGTGGGGCGGTTGGCCCGAGGGGTGGCAGTGAAGAACGGAAATAGACCCCGTTGCAGCCCATGTGGACGTAGTTGCCTCGCGGGCCAGTGCCGACCCTGAAGCCTCTTATGCCCGTGGAGACCCCAATTCCGGACTGGCTGAGATTAAACCGGAACGGACCGACGCTTATACTCTTCCGAATGTAGAAACCCATACGTATTCCCCCGCGAACCTTATTGGATGCTACTCGATGATTGGTCTATGCTGGTGCTTGGCTAACTCCTACTTCGGACCCTGGAACTCCGTGGCTCTCTTGAGCTCCTGAGTCTTAGCTTCTAAATCGCTTCTTAGTTTATCAATTTCTTTCTCAAGCTTGGCTTGGGTCTGCTCTCTAACGACTTTCCAGAGCGGCTTCCAGTCGGCGTCTCCGGGCGCGGCGCAAAGCACGTGGATAGGGAGTTCATCACGGCCAGCTTTTCCGAGCCGATCATCCAGCTTGATCGGCCCCACCGCGTCAGCACCTTCCACATAATAGTTAAAGCTTCGGTTCTGGCGGTGGCTCAGCCGGAACCCAAGTGCACTTGCAGTCCTCCCTTTCGCAACCAGGCAGTGGTAGCGCGGGTACTACGTCTATCTGAAACACCGCATCTTCCAGCGTGACCGGATAATCGCAATCCGCACCGGGCATGCCAGACCCAAGAGTGCGTACCCACTCGACTCCGGCACTCTTGAGTTGCTCGAGCCTCTGGCGGGCTGCTGACCCGGCGACGGCTCTCGACGATAGCTGTCTTCCATTGCTCATGCGCTTCCTTAGCGAGCAGTTTGCAGGAGTTTCTAATGGTGGTCAATGATTCCGTGGTTTGCTGCCTGGAGCTCGCTTGTTGTGGGCGGGTGTTCGCGAGCAGAAAAAGTCCCCGGCTGGGGCGCCGGGAGGTGACTTGCGCCACCACCTTTCCGGCGATGCACTGGGCCGTCGTAGCGGTGATGCGCCGTTTAGCGCTTCGTTACCACCGCCTCATGCCAAAACATCGACAGCCACTCCCTTGCCTCCGCCCGGTCCTGTTCTGAGCCACCACGCAGCTCAGATTTGCCGCTTAGGTATCGAATCAACTTTGCCTCACCCCAAGACGCAATGACCTCACCCTCGTCTTTGAATGGCGGAAAGAATTTCAGTTTCATGCGCTCAGGTTACAGGGGGGGGTTGGACTTTTACGGTCCAACCCTAAAGAAAGTGGTGGTAGGGAAAAGGGCTTGATTTGAGACGGGCCAGTTGAGGGAGCACACCGGGCCAATTCAAATGCTCAGTCGTCTCCGGGCTCTTTTTTAGCTGTCGGCGTGGGGATGTTCGAGGGCGGAAATCCTAGCCCACTTCCTCGCAAATCAACCGGCCAAGATCACGCTGGGTCAGCTCTTTGCCTTCCACTGCAAACCCTGGCCATTGTTTTTGCCGTGGGCTCTGGATTCCTAGCTTTTTGCCGTAGGTTGCTCTGGCGTGGAATCAGAGGCCTTCTTGCTGCAAATCCAGATGGCGGCTTGCTCGATGCTCCGCTTGAGGGACTCTCTTCCGCGTCCCGTGCAAGCTCGCCAGGGGTGCTCGGAACCACAATATTTGCGGACATGCCGACCAAACTGAGTCCGCACCAGGGGGTTGAGCACCACCACGTCTGCCTTGTCGATCTCGGGTTTCACCTTTTCCAAGTGCTTATTCCAGCTCGAACTCCAGCCCGGAAAAAAACATTCCAAGGTGAGGCCGGGGTATTTTTGGCGCAGTTCCGCGGAGATTTCCTTCTCGGTCCTCTTCTGCGTCTCGTTACCGCCGATGTAAACAACACGCACTGGCTCGCCTTTACGTAACGCATCGGTGATTGGTGCCGGGCTTTCCTTGGGGCTCACACCAGCCAGCGATGCTTGAATCGTTTCGAGTTCGGGGTCCTTTAACCCGTATTCACGTATCCGCTCCAGCAGACCTTGGGCCTCAGTGATGTCGTGGTCAGCTCCTGCAGCACGCAGACGCTAAATCTGAAGCTTCAACAACCCGGCGGCCGCAGCAAATTCACCAGACAGCTCATACATCCCTGCCCGGCTCAATTCGGCTTCTGCGTTTTCCCAAGCCGGTGAATAGCCCTTCGTATCGATCAACAGCGTTTGAAACTGTTTGCGGCATTCTGGATCCTGCACAGCCAAGCCTTCCAAAGCGTCGAGCACATCTTCGGCCTGCTCTACCGCTCCATCCAGAAGGGCTGCTTTCAGCAATTCCTGGAACTGCTGGCATTTCTTTCCAACGGACAGTTTTTCGGGGATAAGCCAGTCGAGATATTTTCCACGAACGGCTCGGCTGTTCTTGGCGATTTCCGTTTCCCATAGAATTTCGTAAGCCTTCCTGGCTTTGGACTCCAGGAGAGCATTTGCGATGTTTTCCGCCAGGGATGGATCATCGAGGATTGCCGCCGCAGCCAATGCTCGCTTGTAAACCCAAGGCGGAATTGTGATTTTGCTCTTCAGAACTTCATCCAGGTGTTGCGCCGCTTCACGGGTGGTTGCCTCATCGTTGGTTTCGAGGAGGGTGATGGCCAGCATTAGCCTTGTCAATGCTAGAAGGTCGATGCCGTAATCTGCCTTATCGTTCGAAAAGCCGCTCACAGCCTGCTTCAGATGTTCGCTGGCCTCTTTGCCCAGGACCGCCACTTGTGCCCCCGTTCTTGGCAATTTCAAGAACTTCATAACGCCCAGGCAAAAGTGGGCCTCCGTCGCCATTCTCCCATAAAGCTCCACCGCCTTCTTGAATGATTCCGCCTGGTTTTCCAGCGTTAAGGATTTGTGGCGGCTCGCGTCCTCGTTTTTCTCCGGCAAGATGTCTACCAGGGAAGGGAAGCGCGCTGTGACCAAGCCCAACTGCGACAAAGCACGGGACGCCCACCGAGGATTCTTGCACTGGATGACGCGGTTCAAATGCAATTCTGCTTTCTCAAATTCATTCTGCTTTTGATTGACTTCAGCTCTTCTTAAATCGTTGAGCAGCCGTAAATCCTCGGCCTCACTCGAAAGCATCATGAGTCCACAGGCATCGCTCACCGCAGCAAATAACGAACTTGCTTCATCAAGGCGGCCTCCTCGCAGATGCTCAAGTGCAATCCCATGCGCATTTGTGATTAACTTCATGAGCTTTTTTTCGGAGAGTCTGTCGGCGTGCCGCTTCAACCAATTCGCGGCATTATCAGCTTTGCCACCCCGTGCGAATGCCTCGAAAATAACTGTCAGCACAAGTGCGCCGCACCGTAGGTGTGTTTGGGCGTCGAGTGCATCCGTAAGCTCTTTCTGTTCTTCCAACAAACTCAAGCATCCCGCCCAATCTGCCTTCCGATGCAACGCGTGCAGAAGACCGCACAAATACCACAATCGCCGTTCTTCATCTGCGCCTGGAAATTGAAACTGGAACGGGCGAGTGAATGTGCCGTGCAGGACTCCTCGATGATAATAGGACTGTGACCGGGATGTATTAAGCCTGATGAAATCTTCGACCATCTCCTCCATCACCTCGGGGCTGGGTGCATTTGACTGCTCAGATTCTGCAGCAAAAATGGTTCTCTCCAGGAGATCATCCAGGTTGCTCAAAGTGGCGGATGGGGGGAGATTAGTCCCGTTGTCAACGGATGCTTGCGGTTCTGAGCTAAGCTTCTGAAATAATCCGAACAGGTCCAACCCCTCTGAAGGGACTGCGGTTTCCAAATGCGTGAGGTAATCACGCGTTGTTGGCGTTGAGAAATCTATGATGCATTTAATGGCCAGAATTCGGTGGTCAAATTGTTCCTTCAAGTGACGGAGGCCTTCACGGAGCACCTCCTCGTTCGGGGGCGGCTTGGATTGACCCTCCGGCGAGTCGTCGACCAGGCGTGCTCGAAAACTGTCGATCACCTGCCTGTGGCGCTCGAAAAGCCACCCGTGGAGCAAATTGATGATCAGTGGCGCGGGGATTTGATCTCCCCGCAAATTAGACACATACAAAGCCAAATTGGCGTTCGGCAGGCTTTGCAAGTAATCCATTGGTTGAGCAAGAGCAAAGCTTATATGCCGAATCAATCCAACTCTGGTTGTCGCATAGAAATCAGTGCGAGGGTTCCACACGACAGCACAGGCTTCCCGTTTCTCAGCGGGCGTTAACTAAATCTTGGTAAGCCCCCGGCTTTGCCGGGGAGACTCTCAGAGTTTGACAGTTCCGGGAGTGTCTCGGGGGAGTGATGGCAGTAGTTTTGGAATATGAAAGACACGCAACACGAATGACCGCTCTCTGGAGGGCAGACAGGCTGATTACCTCGGGGTGTCGAGTATTCACGCACGGGTTGGCACTGGGCAGGGCAGGGGGCGAACGAAATCCCAAGGCGTTGGCAACATGGCGGGCGCGGACTCACAGCCCGAAGGGCCATGCGGCTTTGAGCCGCTAAACCTCCGACAAGCCTCCGGCTTTGCCGGAGGTCGTTGACTTTTGCCAGAGTTCAGAAAGGATACTCGCGATCATCGTAAAGTTCGCCGTTTCAACGCGGTTCGGATACCCCTCGTCGCGAAACACGCCGAGACTCAGCTCCTCCGAAGGTGCTCCCTCGTGAGCTTTCGTCGCTTCGTTCCCGCTATCGCCAGGCCTTGCCATTCTCCTGGCACCTCTCCGTCTTCGCGGCGAAACTTCCGAGCGAGCGGGGAGGTCAGGTTGCTTCGCTCGATAGCTGTGGACATACCCATACGCTGGCCCTTCACCTGTAACTTCTCCGCCTCGCGCCCCGGTCCGTGAATTACGCTTGGACCCTCGACTGGTTAGCACCCGCGCCTAGCCCGCCAAGTTAGATCGCTAGTCGCTCACGGGTAGTCACGGGAAATCCGATCGACTGCCCTCCTTTCCCGCTGTTGTCGTTCCCGCGTCCTCATTTTCCATTTCTTCTCTTTCGTCCCGGCCTTTCGCCTCACCGCCTCGCTTCCGGCAGGGGCCTTCGTGGTGCCCTCTGAAGACTACTCCCACGGTCCGCCTGCCATCGCTCGGCTTTGTGGTGAAGGCGAAAGACCAAAACGAAGCGAGAAGAAAAACTAAAACTTAAAATGAGAACGAACGACAACACAAACGAGAATCCGGTGAGAGGCTCAGAGCCAATCCGAATAGAAGCGAAGAAGTGGAACGTCATACTGGACGGGGAGGTAATCGGGACCATACACGCGAACAGCGAGCAACAGGCCAGGGACATAATCGCACCCTTCCGCATGTCGGTTCTGACGGTTCAACCCATCGACTGATTTTATGAACGAGCAACCTGTTCTTCCCGGCTTGGACGCAATCGTCAAGCCGTTCCGCTTCACCTCAAGCGCTTACGAATATCGCGTGACCTCACTGAGGGAATGCCCACTGCCGGAAAACATGATGATTTGCGACACGCCGCAAGGTGCCTCCAATTACTGGCGCATGCACGTGCCGGGAAATCCATACTTCAATCCCGAATGCGAGTGCTTCGTGGTGCTTATTTTGAATTCGCGCCGCAAGGTCAAGGGGCACCACATGGTTTCCGTCGGAACCCTGGACACCATCCTCGTTCACCCGCGGGAGGTTTTCCGGCTGGCAATCGTGACCAACGCCGCCGCCATCGTCCTGATGCACAACCACCCCAGCGGGGATTCGTCTCCTTCCGAGGCTGACATCAAGGTCACCCGCGATTTGATACGCGCCGGACAGCTCCTGAAAATCGAAGTCCTAGACCACGTGATCCAAGGGCGCGGGATGCCAGGGTACACCTCGCTCCGGGAACTGGGTTTCTTCTGCTGACTCTCCCGTTCTGCTCCTCGACGGGGGCAGACCGGGGCAATCACGCCCCAAACACCAACGAAAGGTTCAAGATTATGTTTAGCACCGAACGCAGTAGCATCCACACCGCAGAAATCACCGACACCGAGCTGATGGCCAACGCGCCCAGCATCTCCGCACAGCAGGCAATGCCCGGGGTGGCTATTGCACACCAAGCACCGATGCGAGCGACGCGCGCCTTGTCTCCGCCAGGACTGGGCCTCACGCCGGCCCAGCCCCGCGCCAGAGGGCAAGCCCTCTGGACTCCTTCTCCGCTGCGCTAGCTTTAACGCTGGCGCGCCCCCTTTCCGAGTGTCGGAAAGGATACTGTGCTGGGCGTACAGGCAACGATTGTACCGTCTCGGCTGGCGGCCTATTCGCACCGCAGCTTGCTGGCTGCCCTGGTCTCGGCGCAGTATCCCGCCCCCCCGCCGCCTTGCCTACGCCATCAAAACCACCGCCAGCCATTCCTTGGACTTCGACACCGCCGCCCGCGAAATGGCCGCCCTCATTTCCGGCCCCTGCTGGCTGGTCCCTATCCCCGACAGCACCGGCAATACCGACGCCAACACCCACCTTGCCCATCACATCGCCAACCACTGCCCCGGCGCTCAAATTGTCAAAGCCAGCTACCGGACCCAGCCCGTCCAATCCCAATGTACCCGCCACAAGCTGGCGCTTGGCCCCATCCCGACCGACCAACACCACCTTGCCCGCACACGCATGGTACTGACGCTCCGCCAGACCTATTTTGTGGACAACGTCACGACGAGCGGCCACACCCTCGAAGCCGCCCGCCTTGCTCTCGGCTTCGGCGCTGGCCTTGTTTTCGCCGATGCCGCAAACCATCGCACCCAAATTCAAGCAGCCCTCCTCTGAACCCACCGCCCCGGCTCCGCCGCAGCCTGGGCGCCGCCCTGGACCCGCTGGGGACTCGCGCCGTCCCCAGACCCCTGCGCCAAAGGAGATGCCTCTGGACTCCTTGTCCGCTCGCACTGGCCTCTACGCTGGCGCGCCCTTTCCGGCCACCGGAAAGGAGAGTGTTTTGCAGGATGGGAGGGGGGGGTACATTCCGCCCTCGCCGTAATGATGCCCGGCGAGGCGTGGCCCGGCCTCACATACGGCGCGGATGAACCCTTTCGGATTCAGCCGCGCCAATGGGCAAGCCCTGGATGCCGTTCATTGCCATCCGCCACGCCCCGTCATTTCTCTTCCCACAACTGGCTGCCGTCCCACCAAATCCACATCTTGTAACCGCCGATCAGCTTGATGCTGTAGCACATCATCCCGTAACGGTCGGGATAGACCATCTCTTTCAGGTTGTCCGGCACTTCTCCCAGCAATCCAGCCGGATAGATGTCAATCCGCTCGATAATCCGATGAAACAGGGCGCGCAAGGCCAGCCGCGCCTCCCGCGTCTTCGCCCCCAAAAACTCCGAGACCCTTTGCTGCTCTTCTTCAAAACTGTCCGCCGCGTACCGCTCCCGTTTCACCTTTTGCTCTTCTTCCGCTAGTTCTTTGGCCAGCCGCTTGCCCGCCGCTTCCCGCTTTTCAATCTGCGCCATCACCAACGCCGATGGCTGGCCGGCTTCCAGTGCCTTGATCAAGTTAGCCAGCGCCTTGTCATTGGCTTTCTTCTCCACTGCCACCAAGGCCAGCCGCGACGATTCCGCTATCGGCTTGGCGGGCATCGTCTCGTGCAAATCTATTTCCTCAAAATGCTCCAAAAGGTGCCGCTCAAATTCCTGGTAACGAATTGAGGTTCCCGAACGGGGACGCGGGCCGGGCTTCTTGCCCTTGGCTATCGCGTCACGCCGTTTCAGGTAAAGCGGGTCAACCGTCGCATAATCACTGGTCAGATAAATGTAATTCTTTGCCTTGTCCGTCAGGAAGAATTTCATGCGATATTCCGGGTTGTACCCGTCATACAGCAGACCCGAAAACAGATTGTTCGCATCGGTCTGCGGCCCGGCGTTGAATACCTTTCTTTTCTTCGGCTGGATCGCCAGCCACGTCGCCTCGTCAATAACGGCGGGATAATAGTTCTTGATTGGCTCGCCGTCCGGTTGCTTCCGGCGTATCGGGTGTAGTTCCCCCAACAACGCGCGCGCTTTGATTAGTTCCAGTATGTAATTGTCACGCCAGCCTTTCGCCCAAGACCAGGTTGGTACCTTTTCCGCGTCTAGCATCCGCGCAATCTCGCGCTTGCCTTTGCCCTCTTGCACCAGTCGAATGATCCGCTTGACCAGTGCTACCCGTTCAGGGATCGGCTCAAATCCCGTCTTGTCGGCTTTCAGTCGCAACCAGGACGGGCAATGCGCGGTCATCACCGCCTTGCCCTCAATCGCCAGCTTGCGCTTCTGCGCCCACGCCGAACCGGTCAAAACGCTCTTGCGAGTGCTTTCCTCGTTTGCCCGTTGCATGATGATTAGCGAGGTGATAAGCGTCGTGAACTCATTATAGTTCTCCGCTGTGTGGAATTTGCCGTCCTCAAGTGTCACTACGGACACGCCTGCCTTGATGATTTCGCCAAGCTTCGCATACGCCTCAAGTGGTTTGAGGCGTGAGAAACGATCCAGATTCTCGACGATGAGCACCGCCCCCTTTTCAATCTTGCCCGCCTTAACGGCGGCAATGAAATCGCCCAACCTCCCCCTTTCGATGTTCTTACCAGTCCACCCGCTCACCCCCAAATCTTCAAACCGGGTTTCGTTCAGGATGAGGTTGTGGTGTTTGCAGAAGTCCTCGGTCCGCGCCATCTGGCGGCGGTAGGAATCCCCTTTCGCTTGCTCCAGACTGGAGAAGCGGATATAGCTGTAAGCATGACGTTTCACTATCGTATCGGTATTCATAACATGATTTACGTTTCATGTAAATCACACGATCAATAGTGTCCATCTGTGGTTAACGCCGTTTCACGTCGTAAGGAATCTGCTTGAACACCACCCCTTCGCGCCGCAGCCGCTCCTCGCCCAGGCTCGTGCACTCCCCGTAAATCACCTTGGATCCGTCATGCCGGGCCAGGCTCCGCAGCACCTTGCCTGTCAGCACATTCCCGCCAGCGGGCCGTTTGTCCCCCAGGATGCCGTTGTAGAGCAGGTAGTATGCGGTTTCTTTGTGGACGCCCAGCAGCGCCGACTTGCCAGCCTTCGTCAAGGGCGTGTGCGTCTCCGAGAACCAGACATGTGCCGCCAATACGGGGAACCGGATGCCCGCGTTGATGTGATCGTTCTCGTCGAAGATCGGCGGGCCGAGCCGGCAAAACCGAAACCCGCCGCCGCCTTTCCATACCACCGCCTCCGAAATGCCGCCCTGCTCGCCGTCCACGACCTTCTTCAACCGTGGAACGCAATGCGTCACCGCGTGTTCGCCCAACTCAATCCCTATCCACCGCCGCCCCATCTTGTGCGCTACCGCCGCCGCCGTGCCGGAGCCGAGAAAGGAGTCGAGCACAAGCTCGCCGGGATTGGTTGCAATCTGAACAATCCGTTGCACCAGCCCTTCTGGCTTAGGTGTTGAAAACGGCGTCTCGCCCGGAAACAACTGCGTAAGCTCAGCCTTTGCAGTACCAGTCGTTCCAACCTCGGAATGGAGCCAGATTGTTGAAGGGACTAGGCCTGATTGAACCTCTGACTGAAACTTCTTCACCCGAGGGGCATTGCCGCCCTCAACCCCAAACCATATGCGATTGTCTGCAACCATCTCATGAAACCGCTCCTCGGTGTAGAGCCAGCACCGGCCCGGCGGCGGGTCAATTGTTCTTCCAGACGGTGTCGTGATAGTGAAGAACTGCGCTTGCCTTCTTCCCTTCTCCGCTTTCGCGTGTGCGGGAAGTGAAGCCCATGCGCCCCTCGGGTCGTTATCAGGATTAGTATAGCGCTCAAGTTGGCTCGTAGATGCAGGCAGAGGGTTTCGAGTGTTCTTGAAGATCTCTCGCTCCTTTGCGAACAGGAGAACACTGTCATGGATGGTCGAAATGTCGGTTCGGTTCTCCCGTGTGTGCGACTTCTGCCAAATGATGTTGGCTACGAAGTTCTTCCGCCCGAACACCTCATCCATTACGACCTTCAAGTAGTGCGCCTCATTGTCGTCAATGAAGACCCAGATAGAGCCGTCTTCGGAGAGCAGGTCGCGAAGCATTTCGAGGCGCGGGTACATGAGCGAGAGCCAAGTCGAGTGCTCCAAATTGTCGTCATAGTGCTGGAAGGCGCTCCGGGTATTGTAGGGCGGGTCAATGGCGATGCACCTGACGCGCCCGGCGTAATACGGCAGCAGGGCTTTGAGCGCGTCGAGGTTATCCCCCTGAATGAGCAGGTTCTCGCTGTCGCCGTCCCCGTAGGACAATTCGGCCACCGGCTCCAACAGCCGGTAAGGCGCGCGCGTCGCGGCCCTCACCGCCTCTTCCCGCTTATGCCAGTTCAGCGTCGGCATCTGGTTTCGTTTCTCGTCGTGGGCACATCTTAGGAAGTCCCGGGCGTAATTCAAACATTATGGAGGCGATGTGGAGGAAAAGAGTGAGCCCGACTATGCCGGGCCCGAACACTTGGTCCGACTGGCCGCCAGGACGATGGCCCGGAAAGTGATCGGGATGGGCCGCCGGCGCTGCCTGACTTGGTGGTTGTGTCGGCACGGCAAACCGGTCAGAAGAATATGAGGATGCCATTAACCCCTGCTATGCGGTGGAGCCCCATCTCTACCGTGGCGGGGCTGGCCATAAAGGCGGCGAGGACGGCGCTGGGGGCTACAGTGCCCCAAGGGCTTAGCGTTGAGGGCTGAGAGAGAGCAGTAAATATCTCTGGCGGACCGGTCTGGCGCCCCCAGTTGCGTCTTGGCTCCAAGCTTCCAAAACTCGTCGGGGTTCTGGCTTGTCAACGAGCACGGTTTGGGATCGAATGGGAAGCGTTGGGAAAGAAGTTGGGTTCACGCCCTTCGTGTGACGATGACGATGGGGCAGAAAGTAGGACAATTATGAAGATGTTCCGAATCTTCCCTGTCGCGCTGGCGCTGGCGTTTGCTGCCAGCCTTCCAGCACGGGGCCAGCGGCTTAACCCGCCACCACCGCTGAACGATGAACTAACTGGACGCCCAATTCAAGGGGGCACGCGCAACGTGGTGATTTGCATTCATGGCTGGAACAATCCGCCCGTGAACGACCGGTACCGGGACACACCCGAGTGGTCCTGGCTCGTATCCCAAGCTTGGCCAGTGTTACAGGGCAGCAGTTCCGATCCGTGGGCACTTTTGCTCTACCACTGGGAGGAAGACGCGAACACGGGCTTTATTGACTGGAGCGAGCCTGGCTACTACTGGCAGGTAACCGGCAATGCCAACCAGGCCGCCAGAAATGCGTGGGAACACGGGATCTCGCTCGGCTCAAGGCTGCCGGCGTCACTGCGGCGTGTTCATCTCATTGCGCACAGCGCCGGAGCGTGGTGCGCCTATCAGGTGGCCTCGGCGCTCGTCGCGAACCCCTATGTGGTGGTTCAAGTCACCCTTCTGGACCCTTACATACCGAACGAGGTCCCAGGGTACCGAGGTGACTATCCTTACTTGTCTGACGCGACCTTCAATGGCTTGGCGAACAGGCCGTTCAGTTCGCGTTTGTTCCTTTTGGAAAACTATTATGCGGACGATGCTCTCCAGTGGGACTCGACGCAAGCTTCGGGCCCGACTTGGGGGACCCAGGAGACGTTCACTTGGCCAGGCGGGAATGGCGTAAACTTGCAGGTTGCCTGGGGGCCGGTGGTGGTCCCTCCTCCGCCGAAGCCTGCATACCTTGCTTTCTACGACTTTCACTCTGGTCCAACCGTGTTTTACGGCGACACGATCAAGGCTGCGAATCTAGGGCCGGGCGAAGCGCCGCCAGCGCGTCTTCCGCCTGGCTACCCGCCTTACACCTACCAGGCTTATGGCTGGTTCAGCAGCCTCTTCCAGCATGTGAGAATTGGGGCTCTTCCGAGGATTACGTCGCAGCCCACAAGGAATACGACCGTGGCGACTGGCTCCTCGGTTACCTTGACTGTGCAGGCAACCAGTATCTTGCCTTTGAGCTACCAGTGGCTCAAGCGCGGCCAAGCGGATCCGATTTCTGGAGCGACCGGGGCGTCTTACACCTTCACCGCATCATCAACCTCGGCGGGCGACTATGTGGTGTGCGTCAGCGACAGCACGGGGATGATATTCAGCGACTTCGCCACTGTGGACCTCGCGACTGGGGCGCCCCCACCCACGACGTTCAATGTTGCCGCGTCGTCCGGGCCGAATGGCTACATTAGCCCGAGCGGCAGCTTCTCCCGCAACGTCGGGTCCAGCGTTACGCTGACCGCAGCCGCCACAAGTGGATATGAAATTGATCGCTGGTATGTGAATGGGCTGGTGGCTCAAACCAGTGGTGCGAGTTACACAATTGCCAACCTCCAAGCCAACACCTCGGTGCAGGTGACCTTCCGTACAACAGGCACCGTGGTTCTCACCGGGAGCGTGCTGGTGAACATAGCGCCCGCTGCCGCTGTCTTTGCCGGGGCGCAGTGGCGATTCGCTGGCGGGAACTACCAGCCGCCCGGAGTGCCGTTCCAAAATCTCGGCCCGGGTCAGTACCAGATCAGCTTCAAGCCAGTGTCAGGCTACGACACGCCTGACGACCAGAGCGTGAGCGTCGTTGCGAATCAACAAACCGCCGTCAACGCCAGCTACACCTCAATCACGCCAAGCACTTACACGCTGACGCTCAACTACGACAGCAGCCAAGGGGCTGCTTCTGCGTGGCCGCCGGCGGCCGGCGGGGGTTACCCGGCCAACACCGTGGTCCAGCTCAGCGCGGCAACGCAATTCAACCACCGGTTCACCGGCTGGAGTGGCGACGTCAGTGGCGGGGCGAATCCTACGACGATTGTCATGAACGGGAACAAATCCGTGACGGCCAACTTTGCGCCCGGCGACCCTAGCCTCGGCACGCTCACGGTAACGATTCAGCCGCCCGCAGCAGCGGCGGCCGGAGTGACGTGGGGTTTTAATGCCAATGATTTTCGCGGCAGCGGATCGAGTTACACCACCTTCCCCGCGACATATATCCTCACGATTCACCCCGTAGAGGGCTGGCTCGGTCCCTACGGCGTGTTCGCCACCTTGACGGCAGGACAAACCACGAACATCACGGTCACCTTTACGCCGGACCCGACGCCGGGATTTCTGACGGTCACACTTTCTCCTCCTGGTGTAGTATCGGCGGGCGCAAAATGGCACGTTAACGGCGGCGCGGCACAAGGCAACGGCGCCAGCCTCTCGTTGCTGCCCGGCAGCGGCTACACCGTCACGTTCGATTCCGTGCCAGGCTGGATGGCCCCACCGAGCCAAGCGGTGACGGTTCAACGCTCCCAAACCACAGTGGTCACTGGCAACTACACCCCGCCTGTCGGCCAACCGAGCATCGTCAGCATACAGCCCAGCGTTGGTGGGCTAGCAGGTGGCACACTGCTGACGATTCAAGGCTTCAACTTCGCCACACCTGCCACCGTGCTGGTGGGCGGGCGGACCGCTTCCAACGTCACAGTGTTGGGCACTTCACAGATCACCTGCCTTACGCCGTCAAGTTCAGTTTACGGTACAGCGCCAGTGGTGGTGCAAAGCAGCGGCGGCAACGCGACCAATTTAGGTGGCTTCGCGTATGGTTTCCCACGCGGCAACGGCATTCAGCTTGCCGGGAGCATTGGCGGTTATGTGAAAGCGGTGGTCGCGCAAGCCAACTACTGTTACATGGGTGAAGGGACCACATTCACCGTATTGGACGTTTCGAATCCGGCCGCTCCGACCCCAATTGCTCGGCTCGCGATGCCAGGAGTGATCGAGGATATCGCGTTGTTTACGGTTTCAAGTCGCCAATACGCTGCGCTCGCCGACGGCGACGCCGGCTTGCAGGTGGTGGATGTGACCGTTCCCGCCGCCCCTGCGCTTCGCGGCTATTACAATACTGGAGACTGGGCTAACGGCATCAGGATTATTGAGAACCACGCCTATGTTGTCAGCGCCAACAGCGGCCTCATGACGTTTGACATCTCAAGCCCCACACAGCCACAACTCCTAAGCACTTTACCGACAAGCGGGTATGCAGATGATCTCGCGGTTCAAGCTTCGGGTACCAGGGTATTTGCCTACGTTTCGAGTGGTGGGTCGTTGCTCGCTGTCGATGTGTCGAATCCGAATAGCCCCTCACTGGGCGGACAAGCGGCGCTCGTCGGTAGCACTTCGCATTCGGTCGCCATTTCCAGCAACCGCGTATTCGTCACCGATCTGGTTCAGTACATGCAGATGTTCGACATCAGTAATCCCACGAATCCGGTATCGCTCGGCCAGCCTACCCCCGGTGGTGAAACCGCAGTAACAAGTGTCGGAGATTACATTTACGCAGAATGCGGTTTCGGCGGTGGTTATGGCCTTACAGTGTATAAGCTGAACGGAGGTAATCTCCAGACGATTGGCTCCATTTCGACTGGGCCAATAGCCGATTGGAGACGCGTCGCTGTCTCTGGTGGTCGGGCATACTGCACGGGCGGAACACACGGCCTATACATCTACGATGTTAGCACGCCCAGCCATCCATTATACCGCGGAGGAGTGAACGCGACTGCGGGGTTTTACTTATCGGCCGGCCTCAGTACAAGCTACGCTTTTTTGGCCACCCAAAATAACGGCCTGAAGGTTTTCGACGTTAATAACCCGGCAGCCCCCAATCTGCAATCTCAGTTTGTTCCCGGTGTGGGTGCTGGAGGAGCCAAGGTTGTTGTTCAAGGAAATCGGGCCTTCTTCTTAGGCTACGACGGTCAAATCCGGATACTGGACGTGGCTAATCCCAACCAGACGCCTCCATTGCTGGGCACAACCCCAAGCCAATTCCATGTCTTCGACTTTTATCTGCTCGGCAACTACATCGTGGCAGCAGGAAGCGGGACGGATTCTACGCCAGCGATGGCTATCTTGAATGCCAACAATCCTGCTTCGATCAGCATTCAAGGCCAGATTTATCTTGGCGCTCCGTTCGGACCCGGGGCTGGTTCAATTTGTGGAAACACCGCTAGTGCCTTGGTCGCAGTTCCGAATCCAACGGGCGGCGGCAATTCCTTGCAGGTTATCAACGTGAGCAATCTGTCTGCGCCACAACAAACCGCCCAAGTGCCAGACATCGGGGTTGTCAATCTGCGGGCGATGCAGTTATCGCTGGACAGCCACTATATCTGCGTGGGCGGTAACCAAGCATGGAAGGTATTTGATCTGAATAACGGCGGTTCTCCAATATTAGTCAGTTCTAACAATGTTAGTTTTCAGGTCTTGGGATTCGACTTTACTAATACGGTCGCTTATGTGGCAACATGGAGAAGTGTCTTGGTCTATGATTTTAGCAATCCAAGTCAGCCTTTACTTCTACGGTCGTACAGCACACCATCTCGCGCCTACGACGTGAAAGCGGCTGGCAAAACCCTGTACGTTGCCGGTGCGGATGGCGGTTTCAGCATTCTTACGCTTTCAGACATCAATCCGCCAGAAGTCTTCATCACTATGCCCACATCGGCGTCGGTTTACACCAACACAACCGGGACGCTGAATCTGAGCGGCACTGCCGATGACAACTTGGGACTGGCCCAAGGAATAGTAGCAGGTGTTGCGTGGGCGAACAGTCGAGGCGGCGGCGGAAATGCGCCGGGCACAACCAATTGGACTGTGAGCGGCATCGCGCTTTTGCCTGGCACAAATATTCTCACCGTGACCGCCTTTGACGCGACGGGCAACAGTAGCAACGTCGCGTTGACAGTATTCTATCAGCCTCCCTTGGAAAGCCAGACGATTACCTTCCCGGCTATTGCGGACCACACCTTTGGCGACCCTCCGATTCCGCTGGCAGCAGCGGCAAGTTCCGGGCTGGCCGTCAATTTTAGTGTCACGTCCGGTCCGGCAAGTGTTTCGAATAATGTGCTGACGCTGAGGGGTGCTGGAACGGTGGTAGTGGAAGCGAACCAGAGTGGTAGTGCTTCGTTCAACGCGGCTGTGCCGGTGGACGTGAGTTTCAACGTCGCAAGAGCTAATCAGTACACTGCGTTTGATCCAGTGTCGGACAAATCGGTAGGCGACGCACCGTTCGTCCTGAGCGCCACGGCCAGCTCGGGCCTGCCGGTGGCATTCGCCATCGTCTCTGGCCCCTCGACCGTTGTGGGTAACTTGGTCACGCTCAGCGGAGCAGGGACTGTAACGGTGCGCGCGTCGCAATCGGGGGACACGAATTACAACGCCGCTCCGGACGTCGATCTGAGTTTCGCTGTAGCCAAGCTGCCGCAGTTTATCACGTTCGGTTCACTGGGCAGGCAAGTGTTTGGTGACGCGCCTTTTGCGCTGGCGGGTATAGCAAGTTCCGGGCTGCCTGTGAGCTTTTCGGTTCTGTCTGGACCGGCGACAGTGAGCGGAAACATGCTAACTTTGGCGGGGCCGGGTTTGGTGGTGTTGCGGGCGTCACAGGCTGGGGATGGAACCTATGCGCCTGCGCCAAACGCTGACCAGGTTTTGATGGTTGCGCCCGGCAACAATGTGGTCAGCGACTTCCACCGGCTTGCGAATGGAATGTTCAGCTTGCGGTTTTATGGCGAGGCAGGAACCAACTGCGTGGTGCTGGCTTCGACCAACCTCATGAACTGGCTGCCTTTAATTACGAACCAGGTCGGCGGTTTGGGTTATCTTGAGTTCACGGACTTTTCGGCGACGAATTACAGCCGGCGGTTCTATCGGGCGGTGGTGCCGTGAAGCTGGAGCAGGGGCTTCCGCATCGCGGGCGCACAGGCCGAGCAAGTCCTTCCAAGTGACACTTTTGGATGAAACGGATTTTACCCGTTTGCCAAGGGGAGTCCCGAGAAGCGGCTCGGTCCGGGAAGGGCTCAGACCGCAGCTTTGCCCTGAGAGGGACTGATGTTGGGGGGCGTTACTCAGGGCAGCGGCCGCGGCGGCCTTGCTGAGCTATTCTCCTGCCGCCGCCTTCGGGGTGCTGGCCCGCCGAACCAGCCTCTCCCGCGGCCGGCGGGGTTGCGTTCCTGTCCATTCGCTTCCCTATTGCCCGCCACGGCTGGGTTAGGTGTTGGACGAGACAGAGCCGGCCCAAATTCGCGCCTGGGGTCGTCAGGAGCCGCTATGATAAGGCGAGGGGGGTCCTTTGGCCGAGCCCCTTTCCGGCAAGCCGGAGCGGTTGGCATTCGACCCAGTGGTTTCGGGTTGCTTCTATGCTGCGCACAGGAACTAATCTATGTGCATGAAAGCGCGCAAGAATCTCTACCTTTCAGTTGAGGCCGTGGCCCGGGGCGAGCGCTTGGCCAAGGGCAGCCAGACCAGCCTTTCTGAGCTGGTAGAAAAGCAGTTGCTCCAAATCCCTGAACTTCCCGGGGGTAATGAAGAGTTTTGGACCGGGCCGGCTCTGCGCCGATTGCGGCGCAAGAATGATCCGCGGGCGGATTACCTGGCTCGCAAGCACGGCCCATGAACGTGCTGATTGACGCCAACGTTGTCTTTGACGTGGTGGAGAAACTCCTGGGGGATGACCGATTTCGAGGACGCGCTTCAGGCGGCAGCCGCTCGGGCCAACGGGGCAGCGTTCATCATTTCGCGCAGTGTTAAGGACTTCAAGCGGTCCCATGTGCCGGTCCTAACGCCCAGTGATTATCTGGCCAACTTCCACCCAGCTTGAACCATAAACGGGTCACTAAGGGAGCAAGAACTTGCTAAACTCCCATTAAAGGCTTAATCGTTATATCCCACCATGGCAGGTCGTCTGAACGCGACAACCGCTTTTCAAGCTCCTGCTTC
>Ga0118677_10006610_pt1 | contig 19526 bp, 14 predicted proteins | sample AliMusrvi5mmetaG_FD_86154 | JGI IMG/M metagenome (GOLD analysis project Ga0118677, IMG submission 86154)
TAAGGGCCGGATGGTTGTAGTCGCGTGCCAGAATCTCCAGCCATTCGCTCTGAAAGCGTTCCAATGCCAGCGGATTGGCGAGGTCTAGTCCCCAATTGGCCATCTCCCCCCACACCAGATACCCGAGGCGGTCCGCCCAATACAAAAAGCGTTCTTCGAACACTTTTTGATGCAAACGCGCGCCGTTGAAGCCCATGGCCAGCGAACGCTCGATATCGGCGCGTAATTCGTCATCAGTCGGCGCCGTATAAATCCCATCCGGATAAAAACCTTGATCGAGGATCAGACGCTGAAACACTGGTTTGCCATTAAGCAGAATAGCCTGGCCCTGCCAATCGAGTGAGCGCAGGCCACAATAACTTGATACGGTATCGAGAATGGTATCGTTCACCTGTAACGTCAGACGCAGATCGTATAGCACGGGATTGCCTGGTTCCCAGGCTTGCACTTCTGCCAGTGGGATTACCGCCTGGAAAAGGAAACCATTGGGGTGCACGGTAACATTTCCGACAATACGGCCATCCAGGCTGGCTTCGATGGCGAGTGTGCAGTCCGTGGTGCTACCGAGTAACGGCGCCTGCAGTTGAATGACGCCGTTTGCCAGATCTGGAGTGATTTTTGCGCGTCCCAGGTAGGTGGATGGCACCGCCTCCATCCAAACCGTCTGCCAGATGCCGGTAGTGCGCGTATACATGCAGGCGTAGGACTGATAACGGTTTGATTGCTTGCCTGATGGTTGTAACGGGGAACGGGTGTCATCTTCAGCGCAGACAGTGATGGTATTGGCGCCGGGATGCAATAAGGCAGTGATTTCCAGGCTGAAAGAGGCATACCCGCCGCGATGCGTGCCGGCCGATTGCCCATTCACCCACACCTCGCAATCGTAGTCTACCGCGCCGAAATGCAGCAGCACGCGCTGTCCTGTCCACTCCTCGGGTAACGTCACCTCGCGACGATACCACACCGCGGGCAGAAAATCTTTTATCTCGATGCCGGACAGTGCACTTTCCGGGCAAAACGGCACCGTGATGGATTGGCTCAATTGCGCTACCTTTGGTAGTCCGCGTTCGCGTCCGCTGCGGCCAGAATCGATCTCAAATTCCCAGGCGCCGTTCAAATTCAACCATGCCGAGCGAAAGAATTGCGGACGCGGGTGTTCATGGCGAGGAATGGACATAATAGAAAACCTCCAATATTTTTCTTATTGAAAACCAGGCGCAAAAAGATTGGGTAAAGGCGATGGATGTGAAGTTCAGGTTATAATAGCCATTTTTTCACTTTTCACTCTTTACCCTTCACCCTTTGTTTCGCTAGCGCCGCGTCATCGCCTTGATCAATCCGATAATAATTGCCAACACGATAAAGCCGACGACTAATTTCAACACAAAGACGAAAAGAGCGCCTAATAGATGCAGTGCCAAACCGCCTATGAGCACTGACAGTATAATGATGCCGATAATAACGAACAAGCGCAGAATGCCGTCCATTTCAATCTCCTCCCAATGTTACTTTTTTCGTCGCCATAGCGCATCCAGCCCAAAGAAGCGACCCGGTGAGGTTATCAGCACCGCCACCTCCATAATGAGAAAGGCGCTATTAAAGCCCAAGCTGAAGGCGCCGGTGTTTCCCTGCTGGATATGTAGCGTTACCAGCAGGAAAGAAATATTCATCACGATCCCGAGGCAGGCTGCGACTCTGGTGAAGAGTCCTAATAACAGCAATAAACCTACCACAGCCAATCCACATAACACCAGCCAGGCGAATAGCATATAGTGCGGATGGACAATCTGCTGCAGCCAATCCGCAACCGTCTGCAAGTTGCCCGCCACATAGATTCCGTTCTCGCCGGTACCGAGTTGTACATCCTTCATGAAAGCGGCTCTGTCAATGAAGAGCGTTAAGAGGGTAAAGAGGAAATATCCTCCCAGAAAGAGACGGATGATCAGTAATGCGGCACGCATACCAGCTTCTCCCTTCCCCACGCTGCCAGTCGTGATGGGTTTTGATCTAGGTTTTGCCATGACATTTGCCTTCTTAATGGATATTATGCATAAACCGGCCAAGCCGGAACCAATAGACCGATCAACAATATCGTGTGTGTCATTTTCACAGTTGATCTGGTCTTATTGGTACCTACTCGGTGAAATTCTCATCGTTCATAGAGGTGCTCTGTTCTTTATTTGAGGCAAATTCTATACTACTTGTTGAGAATTTCACCGAGTAGGTACTAAACCGGCCAAGCCGGAACCAATAGACCGATCAACAATATCGTGTGTGTCATTTCCACAGTTGATCTGGTCTTATTGGTACCTACTCGGTGAAATTCTCATCGTTCATAGAGGTGCCCTGTTCTTTATTTGAGGCAAATTCTATACTACTTGTTGAGAATTTCATCGAGTAGGTACTACAGTATAGTAATATTGAAGCAGAAGGACAACAACCGCAGCCGGACTCTCGCCCAGTTCCAAACAGTGACAGGTATTACTAGCAGGCACTGATGACTATGATAGCACTGGTATTACATGCTGTGAGGCAAATGATTTCCGATCATATTGCATGCTGAACCGTACCATTAATTTAATTCTGCAAGTGTCTGCAGTTAGGCCCTGTCAGTACTCATTGTCACTGTTTGGAACTGGGCGAGAGCCCGGCCTGTTTCCCAATAGGTTTGTTCGCCTCAATGTGAGGAATCCCTGCTTATTTGCAGCATTATTTAGGGTTGTGCCTGCTGCTATTTCCAGTAATCCACAATGCATCTATAATATCATTTTTGAGAGAGCGAGAGGAGTAAACGATGCCTTTTTTGCTGGAACGAACGCAATTTGAGGAAGAGCTGGATTGTTATTACGCGGGATATCCTACTAATTACCGGGCATTTGAGCAGGAGTTGCATGAGAACAGCGCGTGTCATCCGGAGTGGTTGCCTGCGCAGCGCAAGTCGCAGGGATACTCCTTCATCGCGGCGCATTGCCCGGTGAAAATATTCCGGCATTTCCCATTTTATTTTGAATTAAACACAGGCAGAGCGCGCACTGACCTTGGGGAAGGCGGCCTTGGAGGGTGGATGACACGTGAACCATTCGGCGGTGCCTTACGAGCGAATGGTAGTGCCTGGTGGACTCCCTGTTACGAGAGCGGGCTGTCCGAAGGATGGCTGGTGCTCGACAATAATCACCATGGGCTTGGTTATGATCTCGTCTTTCGCTATGGACTGCATGGCCTGATTGCGCAGGCCGCTAGGCGTTTGTATTCGGCGGAAACAGAGCAGGAGCGTGTTTTCCTGGAGAGCATGATTACAGGCTTACAGGCGTTGATCACTATAGCCGGGCGTTTCGCTGTGGCTGCAGCGGAACTTACTGCCGAGGAAGCGGAGACAGAAATTCGGCAGCGATTGCTGCGTATCGCCGATACTGCCCGGCGCGTGCCCGCAGAGCCGCCGGCGACGTTTTATGAAGCCCTTAACACCATCCTCTTCATGCGCGAGGTGACGCAGGAACTGGAGGGGAATGGCATCAGTGTGTTTGGTCATCTGGATCGTATGTTATTTCCCTTCTACCAACGCGATCTGGCAGAAGGCCGAATCACGCGCGAAGAGGCAAGCGACCTACTTGCCTTCTTCCTGGCCTTCAGCGATGTTCGCTTCGACATGAAGCATGCGCGTAATCATGTCGGCACTAACAGCACCGTGGTCATCGGCGGTTGCGATGCGGAAGGGAGTCCGGTCTATAATGAACTGAGTGCGATGATCCTGGAACTCTATGCGGAATTGCGTCTGGTTGACCCCAAGCTGAATGCGCGCATTTCTCCCCGGCATCCGCGCGCATATTTTGAGGGATTGGCCACGTTGATTGCAGAGGGTGGAAATTCGTTATCGCTGTTTAACGATGATGTCATCATTGCCGCGAATATCCGCGAAGGGAAGGCGCCGGAGGATTGTCGCTTGTATGTCGGCGGGGGGTGCCAGGAAAATGTGCTCGAGAATACCGAGGTGAACAGCCGCGCTACCATCTACCTGAACCTTGCCCAGGTGTTGCTCATGGGATTATGCCCGGAGAACTGGGACTGGTTCACCGCGCGAGAGGAATTCCAGGCCAGGCCTTTTGCGGCGTGCGCGACGTTCGAAGAGCTATATGATGCCTTCCTGCAGAACTTGCGTGCAGTGGTAGAGGCCCACATTGAACAGCGCAACCGCACGGAAAGAGAAGGTTGGCGTTACAATCCCTGCCCGCTCCATTCCGCCACGCTGCTTGATTGTATAGAAAATGCGCGGGATATGTTGGTAGGCGGCGCACGCTACAACCCGGGCAGCATCGCATTAACGGGAGCCGGCACGGTGATCGATGCGCTGTATGCTCTTCGCGAAGTGGTGTTTGAACGGAAGTTGCTCTCGCTCGCGCATTTGCGGGAGATGCTGGCGACGGACTATGCCGGCGAAGAGGCATTTCGCCACCTGCTGCTCCGCATCCCAAAATTCGGACAGGATGAGGAAGGCATCCGCGCCTTTTCCGCCCGCGTCTTTGCAGACATGGCGCGCGTGTCATCCGGCAAAGCCAATACGCGCGGCGGGCGTTATGAAGCCAGCCTCTTCGCTTTTCGGTCGTTTGTGTCGTTGGGAACCCGCACCGACGCCACCCCAGATGGGCGAAAAGCCGGCGATTACCTTTCCCCGGGCATGAGTCCCAGCCCGCTGGCGCTGGGCGCCTCCTGCAGCATTGGGCAGATTCTCGATGCCCTGACCAGCCTGGATCTCACCCACTACCCGGTGGTCGCGGTGCTGGATGTCAAACTTCCCCTGCTGCCGGGACGTTGCCGTCCGGATATTCTCATCCCGGTGCTCATGCGCTTTTTACACAGCGGCGGCTCTGTGCTGCAGATGAATTACGTCGACCAGGCCATCCTGCTCGATGCCCAGCGCCACCCGGAGCGCCACGCAGATCTGACCGTCCGCATCAGCGGATACAGCGCCTATTTCACCACGCTGCCGGAGGTGACGCAGGAAGAGATCATTCAGCGGACGGAAGCGACGGTCGGGTGACACGATTCAGGATTCACGATGCAGGATTCAGGATTCAGGATGAATGGATCTGCAATCGCATGCTGAACAATAGCATATTATGCTGAATCGTAAACTCCAAGGTAACAATCATATCCGGGCGTCCCACCAAGCGGTTTCATTACTCTCGGTCTACGGAAATCCTGAGCAGTCCCGGCTTTGATTGTTATTTCCTACTCATCAGTTATTATACGAACGTAAATACGAAATGAAAAGGTTGCGTACCTTCATCTATTACGGTGTCCTTGGGAGAATAATATATATACGCGAATGGATCTTTAATGCCAGGTTTTAGACGGAACTCTATCATATTGAGAATTCCAGCTGCCTCCTTACAATTCCAGGTTCCTATACCATTTGCGATTTCATCTGCCTCGCGATAAATAGACTGATACCCTCCATTATGCGCTAAACCGATTAACAAGTTTTCGGGTGTTAACTTGGTGTTTCCCTGGATTTCAACTGTGATCATTATCGGAATCATTGTAATAGGTTTATCCCCCCCCGGATCGCTTTTTAGTTTGCGTACCATCAGATTCTCCTTTTGTAAGTATACGATGAATCCCATCCTAGTCTGTTATGGTCATCTGTGTAATGTTATATTCTTTTTTCTGCTTGTCAATCCGTCTATAGAATGACCATTTGCCATAGAAGGTGATTGGCTCTTAAGGTTTGATGTCAGTTAGCGCAAGGCCGACGACGACCTCTCCCCGGGTATAAGTGACGCGCTGGCTATAAATCACCACACTGTGGATGCCAACTCATTCTTTGCTGCCAATATTACTGCTATCTTCCATACTCCCATCCCTCCGATGGCGTGCTACTTCCCGGTTACTCCCACTGGCGTGTTCGTGGGTTGCGGTTTTTTCTCTCCAGGTGCGGGTGCTCCACTCGTGGATCCTGGTTTGTCGTCATCCTTCACCAGGAAGTCCATCGTCAACTGTTCGCCTTTTTTCGCCGCGATGTCGATCCAATCATCGCGTAGCGAGACGGTTACCGTCTCAGCATTGCTTAAATCCTTCATCTCTTCTTCACCGGTATTTTTCAGATGCACATTTCCGGTGAGCGTCACCAATTCCAGGTTTTGATCATAGGTTGCGTCGTTAGCCCAGACCGTGCGCGCTTTCTGGACGATCATGACATTGCCGGAGGCATTGGCGTGTTTGGCGGAATAATTATAGCGCAGGTGGTTGCAAGTCAGAGTCGAAGGATCGCCGGTCAACTTTTCGCGCAAATCCCCTTTTGCATTCGCTTTGGAATCAATTTTTTTCTTCGGAGTTGTCACCATTTTTACGTTGCCAATAAATTCTGCCTGTCGGGGAGTGCTTAACGCGATGATTTTATCGGCGGTGATGCGGTTTTCCGGATCGGTGAACACCGGATTGCCGGTGCAGGTGATTTCATGCATATCCCCTTCCGATTTCATCACCATCAAGTCGGCCGTGAGCCGGGTATCTTCATGTGTAACCGTTGCTTGATAGAGCGTGTCGATGGCTGTTTTCCCCTGGCTCTGACGATGCCATCGCGAACTGTTGACAACGAGCCTGGATGTCTTTGGCGGTGTGCCGGCTTTTCCATTTACTTCGGCGAATAATAACGTGCTGAAGGCGGCAAGCGCAAGCAGTCCCAATCCTAGCGTCCGCGCGATGCTTCGTGCTGTCTTCGTGCTCATCATGGTCGTACTCCTTTTCCCGGCGGCCGCGTTCCTGTCACCGCGGGTGTCCATGGCGCCGGCAGTGGGAGTCCTTGTTGCTGGCAATATTCACGGTAGCGTGTTTGCACTCCGGGAGGAATTTGTGGAATGCAAGGGATATGGTGTCCCGCAGCCCAGTCCTGCAAAGAGGCAACGGCAAAGTCACCGGAGACCATATTTGACAGGGTTAAACATTGATGCGCCATATCCACATCCGCGCCGCCGGCTTTGATAGTATCTCCTTGCATCGTCACCGTCAACGGGCGGTTACAACGCAGATGGTTCTCCTGGATATCGTAGGTCAACCTGCCGGAAGCGGTCAGGTTATAGTCACCGAGCTGTGCCGTAAAGGGCATGGGAAAGGATAGTACCCCGCGTAATGCCTGCCAGGTCACGGACGATGTATGCATATCGAGCTTTTCTCCAGTCACGCATACATTGCCGTTCATGGTGATGTCACCGGATATGGTGTTTTTTTCCACGCTATCCGCACTCACGTTCAGCGCTTGTTTGCCATTCTGCAGCACGGCCACACGCGACAAACCCTGAATATGCAGGGACGGACGTGATTTCGACTGGTCGAAATCATCCGCCACCATTTCCCAGACGACTTTCCCTCGCGAGACCCCATGCAGGTGCACTTTACTCAAGTGCATCTCAATATCATTCGGTATGCTCTGTGCAGGCAACGCTTGCTTGCTAACGCGATGATGGCCCAGCAGCAGCCACCAGGCGCCTCCGGTGGCCAGCAGCATGGCTAGCAAGATAATCCACCATAATCCGGCACCGCCGGAACCGGAAGTCGTTTGTGATGATCCGTCCAGATTCTTATCGCTCACATCAGACATAACTGCCTTTTAGCTTTCGGCACTGCGCTAAAAAACGAAGATTTCAAGTTGCTCAATGGCCCCCTCGCAATTCCGGGGTTTAAGGTGCTCGTAAGATCAGTGCGATCTGTAATAAGCAAAGCCCGGTTGCATTGACTTTGTGGGTTGTGGGCGAAGTCCACGTTTGAAAATACCCCCGGTGATAATCGCGATCAGAACGGCGTTCCCGGTGGAGATATTGGGGTAAGATTCGTGCCGCCGCTCAATACCACGGTCGTCGTCGTCCCAACAGTAACGTTGTTAGCATCCGACAGTACCGCTGTCACAACACAGGTATATGTACCTTTGTCTGTGGCATTAAAGTTCGGACTTTGCGCGGAAATATCCAATGAAAATGTCCCAGAATGCAGAGAGGAGAATGCCACATAGAGCGGTGAGGGAAGACCGACGCTGGTAGTGGTGAAGGTCGCGTAGACACTCGATACCGAGACACTGATACCCGAGTCGACCAGGTTGGTGGGTGGCGTATAAGTTATTACCTTATTCGTCATGTCCACCGTGTAACTGCCCATATTACTGGTTGACGAATTACCACCATGGCTGCTGGTTCCAACAGAACTGCTGCAACCGATGAGAGCCAACATGAACAGGATAAGTAGGGTACTGCTCGTTACCAGTACGGCACAATGCATAATATCTCCCGCAAAAACCTTCAACTGCTTATCTCCAGATTGACTTGCAGGATTGTGGCACAGCCCACTATGATCTGCAATATTCATCATTACTTCGAATAATGCTCAGCTAACCCGGCAATCCTGACTTTTCATGAATTATCCGGGTTAGCAAAAGTGGAAGCCAGATCATTGCATGAGTTCTAATTCTGGTATTCGCACCGGGTGGTTTGAGGCGAAACTACGTTTAAGTATACCACAATAAGTACCGGAAGCAAACTGCCTACCGGAGATGGGGTAACATTATTCCCGGCTACTTTACTTTTCGTTTACTTTTGGTTTAGCCGTTCCCGGTGCAGGGTAATTTTAAAGAGGTGGTGTTCATGCAGTTCTTTCGAACCCACCGGCGTTGGATGACCATGAATGTCTTAACATGTGCACAGTGTGGTGAGGTAATCCCCGAGTCAGCCAAACGCTGTCCGGTCTGTGGCATAGCAGTTGCTGAAGACATGTCATCGGCTGCCGGCGCAATTACTCTCTGCGAACAGCGCTATCACGAATTAATCTCCCATGCCAAACAATGTCAATTGGATGGTGATCTCGTGGCAGCCATCGGTCATGCTCAAATGGCGCTTTCGCTGGGGTGCGATGTCTGCGCGGTGCATGCACTGCTGGGGCATCTTTACGAACAATCCGGTAATGCCCTGAAGGCGCACCAACATTTTCAACGGGCATTGGAAGTGGCGCCGGCGCAGGCAGAAGTCGAATTAAGTGTTGCTCCCATGATAGATTTGCCCGCCGCACCTCAATTGCGCGGCGTCTGGCTGATGGCGGTATTGTTCGGCTGTATCCTCTTTAGTGGTCTTGCAGCTCTCTTTACGTTATTCCCCGGTGAACGAAATATCATCGGGCATGGTACGATTTTGCAACCGGGCATCCCGGTGCTGCCGCCGAACAAAGATCTACTCTGGACAGCCAAGGTACCCAGTCCCATCCATCAACTCCTTCCTGAGCCACTACTGGAGCACGCCACGAATACACCGATGGCAGAAACAAATGCTCTATTGGTCGGCGATATGCATGTTGAGGGGACGCGTGGATCGCTACCAGCATCAGCACATGTGCCGGAGCAACTTGTGCCGACAGCGGTATTAGGACCTGCTGCCAGCGTCAATATTCCGGCAGAGGCCATTGAACCAACTATTGAACACGCGGACCAGGAATATTTTCGTGGGCAATATGAACGCGCTATCAATCTTTATGAAGAGATTATGTACCGGCAAGAGAAACCCGATCCGCGTATGCTGCAAAATTTAGCCTGGTGTTATCATCAACTCGGCAATTCGGCAAAGGCAGCCGAACATCTACAAATGGCAATGCAGGGGTATCAGTACCAGCTTGGTGATGATCCGCAAAGCGTGAGCGCGAAACAGGGATTGCGAAGCTGCGAAGCGGCATTACATACGCTGCAAGCCACTCCATAACGGCCCGGAGGTATACTCGTGCGATTAGCCATCACTTGTTTTGCCGGTATCGGCGGCAGTGGCATAGTAGCAACTGAATTAGGCAAGGGATTGGCTGCCCGAGGCCATGAAGTGCATTTCGTCAGCAGCGATATGCCGTTTCGTCTTGAAGATCTCTCGGACCGGCTGTTTTTCCACCCGGTGCATCCCTTCCCATACCCCGTGTTGCAGAGTCCCTTATATGATCTGGCATTGGCTTCCAGGCTGTCGGAAGTGATTGCTGAACAGGAACTGGATTTGCTGCATGTGCATTATGCCATTCCCCACGCGATCTCTGCATATCTGGCGCGCCAGATATGTTCACGTCCTTTTCGCACCGTGACCACCCTGCACGGTACGGACACCCGGCTGGTAGGACTTGATCCTTCGTACCGTCCGATTACCCGTTTTGGGATAGCGCAATCTGACGGAGTTACAGCCGTTTCACATTATCTCGCTGAGGCTACACGTGAGGATTTTCAGTTAAACTGTCCGATTTCCGTCATTCACAATTTTGTTGATCCGTTGCGCTTCAAACGTGAATCCCTGCCCTGTTGTTATCGTGACCAATTCGCGCATCCGCACGAGCGTCTGCTGGTGCATATCTCTAATCTCCGTCCTGTGAAACGCCTCGAAGATATCATCCGCGCATTTGCGCACATCCAACGCGCTTTGCCGGCACGCCTGGTGGTGATAGGCGATGGTCCGGATCGCATCTCAGCCGAACGGTTGGCCTGTGCGTTGGAGATCGCTGATCGCGTGACTTTTGCCGGCAGTATGTCGCAAATCGAGCACGTGCTGTCAGTCTCCGACCTTTTTCTCATGGCGTCGGAAATTGAATCGTTCGGATTGGCCGCCCTGGAGGCTATGGCTTGCGAAGTGCCGGTGGTCAGCTATCAGACTGGCGGTGTCCCCGAAGTCGTGGAGGATGGCGTGAGTGGTAGGCTCGTTCCCATGTACGAGATTACCGCGTTGGCGGAAGCCGCGATAGATATCCTGTCACATGAGGAGCAACTGGCAGCATATCGCTGTGCCGCTCGCCACCGCGCTATAACACATTTTAACGAAGAAGATGGGATTAGCAGTTACGAACGCTGTTATGAGCAACTGATGGCGCAGGAGAATCGTTCATAGCTTTCCGGGATGAGCCAATATATGTGCTCAGCTGGTCGGTCAGTCAACGGCATGGGCATTTGTTTTCGAAACGGTTTTTCATACTGGACCGTTGAAGATGGAGCTTTGTTAGCCCGGATTATTCATGACATGTAAGGACTGCCGGGCTAACTGCGCATTATTCGAAATAGTTATGAATAATGCGGGTTAGCCTCAGAGATTGCTTATCGCAGCAATAGCAACTATAATATCCATTCGGCTATCACTGGATTAGCCTAACCAGGGTTGAAAGCTGCCCTTCTTGCATAATATGATCTGCTAAGGTAATATCAAACCATGTGTTCTCAACAACCTAACGATGCAGAAAATAATTTAGCGACAACAGCGAGTGAGCTGGAAGCGCTGGCGCAATTTCATGAATTTCATCGTACCCATGATGTTGCATTACGCGATACGCTTGTGTGTAAGTATCTGCACCTTGTGCAGAGCGTGGTCAGGCGTTTCAGTGGCGTAGGGGAATCGTTGGACGACTTGATCCAGGAAGGAGCTATCGGCCTGATGAATGCGGTTGATCTTTTCGATCCGGACCGCGGAGTCAAATTTAGTACCTACGCCTGTCATCTCATTACCAGTCAGATTCAGCACTACCTGCGCGACCGCGGACGTTTGATTCGCCAGCCGGCCTGGGTGCAAGAACTGAGTACGAAGGTTACTCGCACCGCGGAACAACTGTCTCAGGAAATGGGGCGCGACGCGCAGACGGGTGAAATTGCCGAGAGGCTGAATATTTCGGAAGAATCGGTACAGAATATACTGTCCGCGCGTGAATTGAACTATGTGGTTTCTTTGAATGTGCCCGCTGATGGACCTGGCGAGTATGAAATGATGCTGTTCGAGAAAGATACGCTCTACCCGGACACCAATACCGCTTCGCTGCAATTGCCGGTTGAGGACCGTATAGTTCTGGAAGAGGCGATTGTCACGTTGAAATCTCTCGAACAACAAGTGATTCGTCTTTTCTACTATGGTGATTTGAATCAGACGGAAATCGCCCGTAAATTGGGCATCTCGGTGAATTATGCCTCATATCTGCTCCGACGTTCCATTGCAAAGATCAAAACACGCCTGGATGAACAACACCGCCATGAGGTGGAAACTCTGAAGGAAACCACTATTCCATTAGCGCCAACCACCGGCGAGGTGACTATTTATGATGCGGCGAGTGGGGTCTATACCGGTGCTTATTTGCGCGTGCGCGCGGCAGAAGAAATTGCGCGCGCGAAACGGTATCCGACCAACTTTACCTTGTTGATCGCGCAAGTCCAGGGTGTGAATTCTGATCCGGTGACTTTGCAGCCGGTGTTGAAAGCGGTGGGGCATCTCATTCGCACCAACACCCGTATGGTCGATTTAGTCTCCCATATGGGCAATGCGAGATTTGCGCTACTCCTTCCGCACACCGGACGCGAGGCTAAAGTCCTTGGAGAACGCCTCTGCGTGCAGATTGCCACCCATGAAATACGTCAGACGACCAATACCGCGCCATTGGCCTTGAATATCGGCTTTTCCGTCTTTCCGCTGGATGGCGCCACTGTGGATGTTTTATTCCAACGCGCAGAAAAGGCCATGTTCATGGCAGAGAATCAAGGCGCCAACACCGTGGTCAGCGCCGCCAGTTCGCAGGCGGGTACGAAACGATAACGAGTTATCGCGCCCCTTTGACCTGGCGGATGAGTACAGTACCAAGGACGAAATAGACGAAGGACAACAGGAAGATGACGGTGTAACCCAGGGTAGGCGCATGGTGCGCTTGTCCGACGTGCTGGAAATAATCGAGCAATTGACCGGCAATTGGCACCGCCATCATTTGCGGAAGAGTCGAGGCGACATGCCAGACCCCCATATCTTTGGCGTAATCCTCTTCGTTGGGCAGCACATCGCTGGCTAACGCCCAATCCACTGACTGATAAGCACCGTAGCCTAAGCCGAAAATGAGACCGATGAATACCGCGATGGTGAAGTGACCGCTGAATACAAAAACCAGCACCACCAGTGACTGCAATGCTCCGCTGATATAGACCATGAGCTTCCGTCCAAACCGATCGGAGAGGAGTCCGGCTACGAGCGAACTCAGCACGGCTCCCAGGAGTAAGGCAAATAAGAAAATTGCGGTCGCATCTGCCGCACTGGAGGCCAGGCGCAGGTGAAAGAAACAATAGGCATAATTTGCCGTACCATGTGCCACAACATCTGTCATGTAGAATAAAACAGATTCCTGCACGGTGAAAGTTCCGAGCACCACTAGCATGCGCGTCAAAAAAACCCAGAGAAAATCGCGGGAGGCAAACGGGGTGATGAGTCCATGGAGGAAAGGGCCGATGCGAAACGGAGTCAGTGCGGGAGGTTCCGGTTCGCGCACTGTGAGTACCGTGACCAGCATGCCGAGGAGCATGAGCACTGCCAGTATCAAGTAACCGATAATAATCCGTCCCGGATGACCGCCGATCAACAACCCGAAACTGGCGCCGAATAATGTCCCGAGCATGCTCATCAAGCCCATCCACCCGCTTGCTGAACCTCGTTGTTCGCGCGGGACCACGTCCGGGATGAGCGCGGAATAAGGTGCTGTGGCAATGTTGCTGGTGAGTTCAATGAGCATGAAGACGACAGCACAGGGGATCAGGCTCAAGCGTGTCGCCTGAAGATGTGCCATGAGCAGCAGCGAAAGAGCGCAGAGCAATGTCCCGATGATGAGAAAGGGCGTGCGACGTCCCCAGCGTGTCCGTACATGGTCACTCAAGGCGCCGAACACGGGAGCGACCAGCAGTGACACCAATGCGCCTGCCAGGACGAGATTACCCAGCATCTGCCCTTTATGCTCAGCTCCACCGAGCATTTTTGCCTGCAGTGGAAGCAAAAAGATCAGAATAGCACACCACAACGCTTGCGTTGAGAACCAGTAGATACTCAAACATACTTGCTGCCAGGTACTGAGACGCGGCAAGTGTGGTGATTGTGAGGGGTGAGTCTCCGAGGTTAATTGCTCAGGCATATAGGCACGCTTCTCTTAATTGGTGATTTGCCGACTATTGCTGATTGTGTCCGAAGGAAAAAGTGTGTGTCCCGCTATGCGCCTGCGCATGAGACCAGGAATGCTTTCGCACACTCGTCCTGGAGTTTTGTCTACCTGTGGTTCGCGAATTTTTCTGCTCCGTCATCAATGCATGTTTGGGAGCAGTCATGAAGGAACTGCCTTGATCGATCTTCCAGGCTTTATTCTCCAGCATGCTTTGCCCGGTAGTCAACGTGTTATGCAGGCGTGTCGACTTGCGCATGCGCCGTTTGCTAAAGGAGTGTGCATGATAGTTGTGCATGGGTTTACTGGAAACAGTGGAAGATTTGAACGTCATCCGGCTGATGCGTTGCGCTATCCTATTGTTCTGCGTTGCCGTTCCCTCGCTCAAAAATGCTTTTCTTTTCACTGAAAGGTGACCATGTCTCGGCGTCGTCTGCTTCGACGCGTCCTTCATTTCACTGAATGTGTCGTTAGAGGTATGCGAATGTGCAGTAGGCGAGTTATTTCCTGCATAATCCGGATTCCAGGCAGATGGTGCATTGGTATTGGAAGTGGAACCGGTATTGGACGCTGAATTGGCGTTTTGCGTTGAACGCGTATATTGCGACGTATACGTTGGTGCAACGGGCGCCGTTGTTGATGAATTACCAGCTCCCCAGGCGAACAAGGGCAGGCAGGTCGCTAAGCTGATGCACAAAACGAAAAAGGCAAAGATCTTCATACCGTCATCAGTTCTCTACGTCCGGATGAATCTCCTGCTTTTCGTTTATAAGCCCGGATTATTCATGAAACGTAAGGACTGCCGGGCATTATTCGAAATAGGTATGAATAATGCAGGTTAGTACCTTACGCCTTCGAAACGGCAAAAAAACGATCGTTATGGTTCATGAATAATCCGGGCTAACAAGGAATTTACCGGAATATCGCGAATGATATGCACGAGGTTTGTTAATGTTGGCTCATTTTAACCAAGAGGCGGGATTTTCCGTAGGGGATGTGGTAGTGGTGAAGTCCGGGGGATTAGATCCGGACCTGGGAATTGAGATTGGTGGATGGCAGGGACAGGTTGTTGAAGTTTCCGAGGAGGATGATGGACAGGCCGTGACGATTGCCTGGGATGAGAGTACGATACGGCAGATGGACCCAGTGATCCTGAAGTATTGCCAGCTCGAAGACTTTGATCACGCAAAGATGACTTTACAGGCTAGCGAGCTCAGGTTGATGTTTGCGCGTGGACCGGTCCTCATTTCTAATGTGGCTACCATGGAGGAGATCGATGCGAAAGTGACTGAACTGCGCACGCGACGACGTGAGAAACTTGCCCGGAATGAGTCACCGCAAGTGCAGCAAGCCGTTTTACCTCCCGTCGCGCCGACTGGACTGCGCGACTTATTTCGCCGGGCACACAGTCTAGCTCCATTGCTGGCCAGATATCGTTATGGTATCGAATTGTTGGGTCGGAATTTGCTTGCCAGGCGTTATGTCACCCTCTATTCTATCAATGAACATTACGCCAGTTTCGGGGTGAAAGGTCTGGATAATCGCCAGTATCTGGTCACTATTTCCAATGAGAACGGCACACTGGATGGCGTAACATTCACCTGTACCTGCCGGACAATCAGACAAAATGCCGCGACGCGTTGCGAGCATATGGCCGCAGCCGCCTATGCCTTGCAACAGGATCTTCCCGCGCCCACTGCCATACCGGCGCAGCCGGCACCGTTTATCACGGCATCGCCGGTAGTGATGGAGGCGCAACGCTGGGAAGAGCGTCTTTCCCTGGTGCTTTCCGGGAAGCGGACGGTGAAAGAGCCTAAGTCTCGTTCGATTCTTCTGTTCAGCCTGCGCGAACGTACGGGCGTGAATGGGTGGAAACTCTCATCCTATACCTTACCAATTTCGATAGTCGAAGATGCTGTGCTGCATGACCGCGCCGCACTGCAGAAGGCCATCATTCGATTGGGAAAACATTATCAATTGAAAGAAATCAGCAGTTATACGCAAACGCCTGCCAATCTGCTCTATGGTTCACCCGAGTTGAATAATTTGGCGCGCATACTCGGGCAAACGAGTTATTACCAATCAGGAAATCCACTTGCTTTCGCATTGCCGTACCTGCACAATGCGCTGCTTTTCCGTGGTGATAGCGATTATTATGGGAATCCATTCTTCATGCCTATTACGCAGGTTGATCCGACGCCGCGATCATTGCAACTCGTGCTCACGCATGAGGAAACCGGTACACGCCTGCTCCCCTCACTGTCGGACGATGAGGGTGAGATTCGCCTGGAGTATCAAACCACCGGGATCGTGAACTATGATCCGCTCTGGGTGTTGACGGGCACTCGCCTGTTGCGCGTCGAAGGCGATGGCGATTTGCTGAAAAATTTGCTGGAAACGCGTGATATCCTTATTCCACAGACGGCGAAGAATACTTTCGTTACCCGCTATTTACCCAAACTCCTCGATCGTGCGAATGTCTCCGGTGACGGAATCGGGAAACGTGAAGAGTTGGAAACGAATCCCGTGCATCGCGTGTATTTAAGTGAGGCTGATGCCACCATCGTCGCTGATCTTGTTTTTGCTTATGATACATACGAGGTGCCGCTCGATCTCGCCTGGCCGGAGACGGCGACGCAATATGATGAAGAGCGCGATGTACTGTTTACTATCCATCGCCGCGTGGAAGAAGAAGAGGCGGCCTGGCGTGCCATGAGTGAGTTTGGCATGAAACGTGATGGCAACCGTTTCATGTTACGCCGGAATGTGACGCCGATTGATTTTCTGCTGCGCTCGGTGCCGCAATTACAGGCAGCCGGCTATGAAGTATATGGTGAGGAGGCATTGAAAAGTGCACGGGTAAACAGGAACCAGCCGACGATGCGCATGGTGGTGTCCTCCGGCATCGACTGGTTCGACGTGCAGGCGGTGGTCAGCTACGGGGATCTCGATGTCGCATTTTCGGCAATCCGTAAGGCGATTAAACAACGCCAGGGATATGTCAAACTCCCCGATGGTTCACTGGGAGTATTGCCGCCGGAATTAATCGCACGTTATCGTCACCTTTTCGCTCTGGGCGAGGTTACCGAGCAGGGAGTGCGGTTGTCAAAAACGCAGGCTACATTGCTGGAATTCGCGCTGCAGGATGTAGGCGCCCAGGTGGATGAGGAATATACCAGACGCCTCGAGTTGTTGCGAAATTTTACGCTCATTGAAGCGCGTACATTGTCCACCGCCTTTCGCGGTGAGCTGCGTCACTATCAACAGGCGGGCTTTGACTGGCTGCACTTCCTGCATGATTATGGCTTCGGCGGTTGTCTTGCAGATGATATGGGTCTTGGTAAAACAGTACAGGCGCTGGTTTTCCTGCAGTCGCTCTATGCCTCAGGGCATACATCGGCCGCCACACTCATTGTCATGCCGCGTTCACTGCTGGAAAACTGGGCGCGCGAAGCCGCTCGCTTTACGCCGGATTTACAGGTGCTTATCCACGCGGACAGTGACCGGTGCAATGAGCCGGCGCCTTTTGCGAATTACCAGTTAGTGCTTACCACTTATGGGGTGATGTTGCGCGACCTGGAATTATTCAATCAGTATCGCTTCCACTACCTGGTGCTGGACGAAGCGCAAGCAATTAAAAATTCGGCATCGCAATCCGCGCGCGCTGCGCGTCTGCTACATGGAGATCATCGCCTGGCCCTCACCGGCACTCCAGTGGAGAATTCGACAGAGGAACTCTGGTCACTCTTCAACTTTCTGAATCCTGGGCAATTGGGCTCTGCGGAGACGTTTCGCGAGCAATTTGCCATCCCTATCCAACGTCATGAAGATGAAGCGGCGGCGAAAGCCTTGCGCGCATTGGTGCATCCATTCATTCTGCGCCGTACGAAGGAGCAAGTCACTCCGGAATTGCCTCCCCGCACTGAACGGCTGATTTTTTGCGAAATGTCCGCCATGCAGAAGAAAATATACCAGCGCACGCGCGACCAATACCGGGCTGAGTTGTTGGGTTTGATTGATGGGGGCGGTATGCAGGAAGCGCGCTTCAAAGTATTGGAAGGCCTGTTGCGCCTGCGTCAGTTGGCGAATGATCCTCGTCTGCTCGATAACTCGTTCAAAGGCGTGTCGTCGAAGTTTGAGTCGATTTTGGAAGCGATGGAAGTATTGCGCGAGGAGGGGCACAAGGCATTGGTCTTCTCGCAATTCACCAGTATGCTTGCGCTGTTGCGCACCTCGCTTGACGGGCGCAACTGGCCGTATCTCTACCTGGATGGCAAAACGAAACACCGTCAGGAACTGGTTGACCGCTTCCAGGCGGACGAGACGATTCCATTTTTTCTCATTAGCCTGAAAGCAGGCGGCCTCGGGTTAAACCTTACCGCGGCGGACTATGTGATCCATATTGACCCCTGGTGGAATCCCGCCGTGGAGCGCCAGGCGACCGACCGCACACATCGAATCGGGCAAGAACGTCCGGTGATGGTCTATAAATTCATCGCCGAGGATACCGTTGAGGAGAAAATTCTGCTCCTGCAGGAGAAAAAACAGGCTTTGGTCGATCAATTGATCTCCGCTGATGGCAGCGTGATGAAATCCCTTACGCGCGATGATGTGGCGGCGTTGTTTACGTGAGGCAATATGCAAAAATGCCCACCGCCGGAGAAAGCTCTCCGGCGGTGGGCATGACGCATCGTATGTTGTTGAGTCGATTATTTCCTGGGCTGATCGACGGCTGTGCCACCCGGATTGGTCGCGGCCGGACCACCGGGGGGTGCCGTCACGGGTCCGTTGTGTGGATTCAGCGGATTATTCGGGCGCCAGGCGATCCCCATGTTTTGCTTTGGGGTCATTTCTTTCGGTAGCACACCGTTACTGAGTACGGCAGCGGTATCGGCATTTACTGCCACCATATTGAAGCCGATGAGGATATAGAGGGTATTCGCGTTTAATTCCAGCACGGGTTTCATCCAGGACTGTGGATTCGTATCGGCAGCGAGGAGCTTCGGCTGGGTTGTATCCAACGTCAGTGTCCGTTGATTCACCCGGAACAGGACGTTGTTCATCACAATGAGCAGTTCATCGCCCTTGGCCAGCATGGCGGCAGGACTCATCCGCATCGCATTCGCTTTATTCCAGGCCATTACTGCTTGACGCTCCTGGTCAGTTGGGGGAGTGGACACCGGGGGTTGTTCAGGCAAGGTGCCGAACAACTCTAATGCAGCGCCTTGTTGTCTGAGTGTCGCCGCATCGAATTTAGCCAATGCAGCATTTTTCAGCACAAAAACGCCATACTGGGTTATGGTCATCTCGCCGCCGGAATTGCCATAGCCCTGGGCATAAACCGCCACGGCGAAACATAGCGCCAAAGCGCATACTAACACAAATCGCATCATCTTTTCCCTCCGTTTTGAATAATATTACCTGATATGGTATTCGGCGCAACTGGCGTCGATATCAGTCTATATCATAATCTTGTTGATCGCTTTATGTAAAGTATCGAGGGGGGAGTACAGGATTATCGTTTTTAGATTCAGGATTCAGGATTCAGGATTTTTCTGTCCCTTGCTGACTGGTCATACGGCCCCTACCCC
>Ga0118677_10006612_pt1 | contig 19524 bp, 19 predicted proteins | sample AliMusrvi5mmetaG_FD_86154 | JGI IMG/M metagenome (GOLD analysis project Ga0118677, IMG submission 86154)
CGCGGCACGGTCCGGAAGGAAATCTGCCGGTCCTGCCAGATCAAGCTTCCCACATCGCAGTCGTCAGGCTGGAATGCGTCCTTGTCGGCCGTCACATATCACCATTAAACCAATGATTTCCGCCATTGAATCCGCAGCCGGGAAATGCAACGCGGCGATCTACCAACTTGCGCAAAATCCTCATGGGTCGAGACGATTGCCACGAGTGACCAGCAACACACAAACCACCTTACACCCAGAACCATGAATTCCCCGGCATCCGTAGGTCGTAACAACCCGTGTCCATGTGGAAGCGGCAAGAAATACAAGAAGTGCTGCATGGAAAGGGATGCGGCGGCGAAGGCGAGCAAACCGTCCATCGATTGGCAGGAAGCTGCGGCGAGGCCGGCAACAGCGGAACACGCAGGCATGGGTGTCCACCCCTATGCAATGGTCAAGATGGTGACGAACCCGTCGCCCGATCTCTTGTCGCAACTATCGGAACGCTCTATCGCGGCACTCAAGGACAAGTGGAGCATCACCAAAGTGGCCAGATTGGAAACGAGCGAGATTGTGTCGCGGTTGGAAAAACTGGGGATTGACGGGCACCAAGCCGCATTTGTCGTGTCCACTGGCGGGCGCACCTCGGCTTGGAGTGTCGGAAAAACGTGGATGGATAGGCTGTCGCCCCCGCCGGTGGACGCCGATGTGGATTTCATCTGTCTGGCGGCGTGCGAGTTGTGGAAACGGTATTGCCCTGAGCGTCCGTCCATGGAAATGTTGGATGACTGGCTAACAGAAGGCTATGACCTGTGCGATGCGCGCAAGAACGTTGAAGCGGCCGAGATCTGGTTGCGGGTTTGGGAACACGTCCGCCCCAGGATCGAACCGCACATGACCACCTTCGAGGCCGCTGACGCGATGTTTCAGATCTCGCAGTTCTTCGGAAACTGGATTCAGGATTTCACCATGGAAATTCATAATGCGGCGATCCATGACAAAAAGTATGCCGAGATAGGCATCCGGGTGATCCATGAGGTGCTGGGTCAGTTCGTGGATGAGAGTTTGAACACAGTGCTCAACTTCCGTTGTGAACTCGGAACTCTACTGTTTTCGGCAGGTCGTTGCGAGGAAGGTGACGCGGCCCTCCAAGCCGTCATCCGTGAGTATCCCGACCAGGCTTGTGGATATGCCGAATTGTCGTCGGCGCTGGGGTGCTCCGCGTACGGAATGCCGGACTATCCCCGTGCGATTGCCATACTCGAGCAGGCACTGGCGTATCCGGTTGTTGACGCCGACGACTGGGATCTCGACGTTCGATTGGATGATTTCCGTGAAAAAATGGGTTCTTCACCGGTCCAAGGCGGCTTCGGATCGCCCAGTTATACCAATGATCGAAATGGGTTTCGGCAAAGCCTTCGCTCGGGCATTCCCAGAAAGCCTTGAGCAACTCCTTGATGGCCCATGCACGGGCTGTCTTGAGTTCGCTGGCCTTGAGCGCGTCGAACGCCTCGCGTTTGTCGGACCTGATGGATATCTCGCTTCTCAGCCAGTCATAGCGGGATCCGACAAGCCGGGTGTCGCCCGTCCTGATCAGTTGCGTCCAACTCGGCTACACCACCGGCGGCCCCGGCGAAATTCTTTCAGCGCCGGATCAGGAATCCGCATTCGGTCTCTTCGAATCCTTCATGGCACTCTACGAAGTGACCGGCGCTTCGGGATGGCTCCGGTATGCCGACGAGCTGCTGCCGATCTGCGCGAGCTGGACCGTCGCCTACGACTTCCAGTTTCCGCCCAACTCCCCAATGGGCCGGATCAACGCGCGCTCATGCGGCGCGGTCTGGGCGAGCGTCGTCAACAAGCACGGAGCGCCCGGCATCTGCACGTGGTCGGGCGACAGCCTGCTGAAATACTTTCGCGCCACCGGTGACCGTCGCGCGCTCGATCTGCTCTTTGGGTCGATGGTCCGGTCTCGTTTGTTTTGTTTGCGGTGTGGACGCTAGGTCAGCAGCAGATGCGCTACGTTAGAGCAGCTTCAACTGCGATCGATATCTACAAATCAATATTCACCGACCATCACGTAGTCGTGCTCGGTGATTTCAATTCGAACTCCATCTGGGACAAGCACCATCCATCAGACTTGAATCACACATCAATGGTGAAACGCCTGCAGTCGCATGAGATGGTGAGCGCGTATCATTACTTCCGAGATGAGGCACACGGCCAAGAAACAGAGCACACGTTTTATTTGCATTGGAATGAAGACAAGCCCTACCACATCGACTACTGCTTTCTGCCAGAGAAATGGGCGCACGGCATAACAAACGTTGACGTGGGTTCATTCGCCGCATGGCAGAGCAACAGCGACCATCGCCCTCTCCTGGTTGAGGTGGAACCAATGTCAAACACATTGAGCAAGCTGACAGTGCCCACCAAGGAGGCTCCCACTGCTTAGCTGAGGCGATCCCAAGCCCAATCATCCGAATGCCTCGTAATCAGGCGTAGGAGCTTACCCCCCCCCGCTCAAGGTATGTCTATATTACCGACCCTCTCATGCGCCATCCGCATTTGATAGACTACCGTTAGACAGGAAACCCCGTCTTTGGCATGCGGATTGGACAGGACGCAATCCTGTGACTTCAGGTCGGAGCGCTTCCTGCTTCACTCCAAGCGGCTTTCCACGCCTCGAATTCGGACGGGCGGACGCGGTAACGGGCAAAGTTTCCCTCGTGGATGTCGGCGAGGGTTTCCTCGGCTGCGGCGACGAACGGCTTGCGATCAGTTTCGATCACCGAGTCTTCGGCCCAGCGGCGCAGACGTGCCACGGCCTCGCGGCGGCTACAGCGGGCGCGGATGATTTCAGCCACCTGCCCGGCGATGGCCTGACGGTATTTCACCCGGAAGGGGTCGGGATCTCCCACCGCGCCGCGGATGACTGTGTAGCGCTGGGCTGACCGCTCGTAGGCCTGAATGAAAACCTCGCGGAGGAGGCTAATCTCGTTGAGTTCGTAGATGGCGAGCATGCCATCGGTGTAATCGGCCTCGGCCACGTCCACGAATGAGAGTGGGGCGAGGTTGCGCTGGAAGAGCGGGAGGTTGGCGGCCAGGCGGGACACGCGCTTGTTGCCATCGATGAACGGCTGAAGGTAGGGCAGATGCACCATCGTGAAAAACGCCTGCTCGTACGGATCGCGGATTTCGCGGGCCTTGGTCAGGATGAGATCGAAAAGGGTCTCTATCAGTGCGGGGATGGCGGGCGGCAAATAGGAGGACTTGCCGATACCCACCGGGTCGGTGCGCAGGGCACCTTCGGCGGCCGGGTCGCGGAGGAGATCGGCTGTGAGCAGCGCGTGGAGGTTGAGGATGGTTCGGCGGTCGAAGCCAGCCTCGGAGGAGGATTCCAAGAGAAATTCGATGGCGGCCTTGTGATTGAGAATCATCACGGCTTCGTTGGAGAGTTGCGCGTCGCCACTGCGGCCCGCCTGGAAGAGTTGCTCGGTTTCCAACAGGGAATAGGTATTGCCCTCAAGGCGGCTGGAGTTCCAGGACAGGTCGATGAGCAGACGTTGGCAGATGTGGCGGGCATAGGTACCTGCCGGTTCGTCCTCCATTCCGGTCTGGCTGCCGGTTTCATGAAGTTTGCGCCGGGCTTTTTCCGACAGGTAGTAGGTCTGGTTGGGTTGGTAGGCATCGAGAAAGGCACGTTGGTACCCGACCGGGGTGCGATCGGAAACGGGAAGCCGGAGTTTGGCGTGCAAGGCCTCCGCTGACTCCGACAAGCTGGAATCGCCACGCTGCGGCAGGGTCACTGACTGCCGGGCGCTTTCGGCGACAAGCCGCGCTCCTCCCGCATCGGTCAGGCAATAGACCGTGGATCGAGCTTCCCCGTGGCGTTCCACCAAGCCTGCCTCGCGCAGCCGACTCAGCCGGTTCAGGGCCGTCCGTCGGGGCAGGCGGAGTTCGAAGAACGCCTCATAATCCAGCGCATCGAGTTCCGCCTGTACCCGGAAGGGTTCAAGCCATTCCTTCTTAAGGGGCCGGTTCATGGCGAGATAATGGCGAGATAATGGCGAGAAAGCGTCAGTATTCCTCGGGCAATAAGATCGTGGTCACATCCCGGCTGGCCTCTGTGATAGGCATAGTCGGGGATGGGGATGTATTCGCCCGCCTGTTCGAGTTCGTCGGTGAGGGTTGTGGGGTCCAGCCCGGCCTGCTGGTCATAGACGAAGTTTTGCAGGTGATCGGCGTCGCGGCTTTTCTTGGCGAGGCTCAGCAGGATGACCGCCTTGGATATGACGATGCGGCCTTTCGGCATCTTCGCGGGTGTGTTCTGGTTGATCTCGGTGTAGCTGTCGTGCAGAGCCTTGACCTCATGTGTTAGAATGCCCCAACAATCCTCCGCGCTCACCGTGAGCAGACGGCGCCAGACATACTGACCGAATCCGCTGGCCCACAGTTCGAGCGCCCAATATCCGGCCAGCTTTGCGTCGCCGCGCCGGATCGCCTTCTGCATTGCGCTGGAAACAGCCGGGAAGCTGTATCCGCGCTTGGTGTGAATGTGATAACTCATTGCAACCTAACCAAATTCTGATGGCACACAGGATAAAGCAGTATTGAACGCCATTTTTCTACAGCTTCACCGATTGGCGTCGGGGCGCGTCCATCGCCACGCGATCCTGGCTCTTGTAGGTTTCAATGCGAATATGGCTCTTCCACTTGCGCTTGAGATAGCGCTTCTCGGTGGCGATGCGCTCGGCGCTGCGGAACAGGCTGTTGCCGCCGAGGTTCTTGTCGCGCTCCTGCACGAAATAAAGGCGGGCTTCGTTCCAGACGAGCCGGTTGTCCGTCAACTCTTGCAGCGTGGCGTCGATGTCGCACTTGCACTTGAGCAGTTCGTCCCACCTGGGCACGCCGCCATTTGCATCACGCACCACGCCAACCGCGCCGCCGACCCAGTGGTTCACGCCGAACGGGTAGTTGCGTTGTGAAAGTCGGGGGTCGCTGCGCTGGTGCCAGCCGAACAACCGCGCCCCTGCTTCACGCGCACACCACGCCGAGTTTTCCAGCATGGCCAGGGTCTCGACGATGGTCATGCGGCGGCACCTCACACTGGGCTGTACGAAGCGCAGCGGGCATGCGACTTATTGCCATCTTGCCAAAAGAGAGGGCGAATTCAATTCTCAATGCGACAAGTTGCAATTGAATTCTTCGCAAATCACCCTACGCTGGCCGGCCTATGCCTGCCCGGACTTCAAAACACATCCTCGTCGTCGGAGCCGGCCCTGGGGGGCTTACCGCCGGAATGCTGCTCGCACACCGCGGATTTAGCGTCACGATTGTCGAAAAGAACGATCGCGTTGGCGGCCGGAATTCCGAGCTGAATCTGGACGGTTTCTCGTTCGACCTCGGCCCGACATTCCTGCACCAGAAATTCTGCTTGGATGAGATTTTCGCGGAAACCGGCTATACCAGCGAGGACCATCTGGAATTCGTGGATCTCAATCCGATGACTCGTCTCAGTTGGGGAGGGACGTCGCTCCATACCTACAGCGACACCGAGAAAATGGCGGAGGAAATCGAGCGGGTGTTTCCCGGCAGCAGCAGCGGATTCCGGCGCTACATGAGCGATCACGCGGAGAAATTCCGCAAAATCTATCCGTGCCTGCAGCATCCCTTCCACTCGCTCACGTCCTACCTGCGCCCGGGGCTGCTGCGGGCGCTGCCCTATGTGCTGACCCAGCGCAGCGTGCATGACGTGCTTGGTGATTATTTCGACGAGGAACGGCTCAAACTCGCCTTCACCTTCCAGGCAAAGTATCTCGGCATGTCGCCATGGCATTGCCCCGCACTTTTCAGCATCCTTTCCTTCACCGAATACCGCTACGGCGTCTATCACGTCCAGGGCGGCCTGAACCGGATCTCCCACGCCATGGCCAAGGTCTTCACGAACCTCGGTGGCGAACTCCGCCTCCAGTCGCCTGTCAAGGAGCTCCGGATTTCGGGCGAAAACCTCACCGGGGCCGAACTCGAAAACGGCGAGGTCATCCATGCCGATGCCGTCGTGGTCAATGCGGATTATGCGCACGCCGCCACCCGCCTGTTCAATGGCTACAGTGAATCCGAGGAGAAAATGCGCCGCCGCCAGTTTTCCTGCTCCACCTTCATGCTTTATCTCGGCGTGGACAAAATTTACCACAACGAGCCGCATCACCACATCCTTTTCGCCGATGATTACCAGGCAAACGTCGCCGACATCCAGAGCCAGCGCCACGTTTCCGATGACATGTCGATCTATGTGAGAAACTCCTGTGTCACCGATCCGCACGTCGCACCCGCCGGGCAATCCGGGCTTTACGTGCTGGTTCCCACCATCAACACCCGCCACGGCTTCGATTGGGAAAACCACAAGGAGGAATATGCGGACAAGATCCTGCGCCGGATCGAGCAGCGCACCGGAATGAAGGACCTGCGCGACCACATCACCACCAGGCGCATCATCTCGCCCGCCGATTGGGAAAGCTCGTCGATCTTCATGGGGGCCACCTTCAACCTCGCCCACACGATGCGCCAGATGCTCTACCTCCGCCCGCACAACCGCTATCAAGGGTATAACAACTGCTATCTGGTCGGTGGCGGCACGCATCCGGGCAGCGGATTGCCGACAATCTACGAATCCGGCCGCATCAGCGCCAATCTGATCTGCGAGCAATTCGGCATTCCCTATCAGCCGGTCGATTTCGCGTCCGACTACCTGCGCAACGCTTGATGATTATGGGAAAGAACTCCGAGGCATCTTCCAGCTTGATGGGCAGAAACTGTTGTTGTTCAAGCGTGTGGATTTTCATGGGTGTTTGTGACGGTTGAATGATTGCCTTCGGCGCGGCGGGAAATTTCCCGGATCATTCCGCTGAAAATCAGCGCATGAAACGGATAGAGAAGATACCAATAAGTCCAACCCATCAGGCCTTTTGGTGCGAAGAACGCCGTCTGTGAAAGCAAGGCCATGCCGTCTTCCCGCGGGACCACATCAAACTGCAGCCAGGCTTTTCCCGGCACCTTCATCTCGGCGCGGAGTCTCAGCAGCCGGTCGGGTTCGATCCTCTCCACCCGCCAGAAATCCAGGGCATCGCCGACACGCAGTTTGTCGGGATCCCGGCGGCCACGCCGCATGCCCACCCCTCCGATCGCGCGATCCATCCATCCGCGGATCCGCCATGCCCAATCCATGAAAAACCACCCGCGCCTGCCGCCCAAACCGCTGAAAACCGCATAAACTTCCGCCGCCGAAGCCGCAACCTGCAACTTGCGTTGCTCACGGATCATGCCCTCCTGGTTGGTGAGAACGACAGGAGTCGCATCGCCTTGCGAGGTGCTCAAAGCGTCACTCCAGGTCGTTTCGATGTTGCTCGCATCCAACACGGCCAGCGCGCGCTCCACCGAGGTGCGGTAACTGACGGGATTGATCCCGGGAAACAATCGTCGCGCGGCTGGATCCCGCACGATGTTTTCGTTGCGCAGTCCTTCGATCAGCGGGCGCGCGATCACGCCGGGGATCGGAGTGACGAGGTTCACCCACAAGGAGGAAAGTCTGGGTGTCAGAAAAGGAACCGGCACCAGCCAGCGATTCAGCCCGCGGACAGCGGCATAGATTCTCATCATTTCCCCATAAGTGATGACCTGTGATCCTCCGATCTCAATGATGAGTCCAGTGCTTTCTGGAACTTCGATGGCTTGCGATAAATACGCCAATACCTCGCGGATTCCGATCGGTTGCGTGCGGGTGTAAACCCAGCGCGGACAAATCATCACTGGCACGCGCTCCGTAAGATAACGGATCATTTCGAATGAAATGCTTCCCGATCCCACAATGACGCCGGCGCGGAACTCCGTGACCGGAACCCCTGCCAGGCGCAATGAATCGCCGCTTTGCTGGCGGGAGCGCAAATGTTCCGACAATCCCGGCGAGGCTTCCGCCAAGCCGCCGAGATAGATGATGCGTTTCACACCCGCGGTGCGGGCGGCCTCGCCGAAATTTGTGGCGGCGGTGAGGTCCTGTTGATGGAAGTCCGCGCCACCAGCGAGACTGTGTACCAGGTAATAGGCGGTATCGACCCCTTGCATGGCCGCGACGAGACTATCAGGCCGGAAGACGTCTCCCTCCACAATCTCCACGGAACCGAGCCAGGAACGGCCAAACAGCCGGTTGGAATCGCGCACCAGACAACGGACCTGATGGCCTGCGGCCAGGAGCAGCGGGACGAGTCGACCGCCGATGTAACCGGTGGCTCCGGTCACCAGAATCAAGCGCCTGGATTTGTCATTCATGGGTCGGGATTCGGTTCACGCGGGCGAGCAAGTGGCGCACTGGTTGTCCATGACGATCTCGCGCTGCCGCTGATTCGGTTCACGCGGGCGAGCAAGTGGCGCAGGCGGATGCGGTTATAGCGTTGGGCGATGATGCATGGCAGGTTGGCGATGACCACATAGGCAAAGATCACGCAATCCGCCCACCAGGGGTTCCAGAGGAAAAATACCGGAATAAACAGGAAGGCGCAGCAATGGCACAACTCGCCACGCCAGGTCTCCACGATGAAACGATTCAGATAGGCCGGATCGGTCGCGTTCATTTCACGCTTCTCGAAAGCGCCGCCAAGCCATTTTGCCCCGTCAGGAAGCAAATCCTTCCACTGCTTGATCCGCAGAAATCTGTGGTAGAACGCCGCGGTTTCAAATGAGGGCGAAGCCGGCGGATGGAAGCAGGAAACCGGCATGCGCGTGAATCCCCAGGCCAACGCCACCTGGATCACCGGCCAAAGCAATACATTCAGGATGACGATCCAGATCATTGGCAGTTCAATCGGCATCGATCTCCCGTCCTTTCCAAGTTACTTTTTTTCCCGATCTCACGGCCGACCAACCGAAGGTGCCAAAGAAAAACACCAGCGGCACCGGATAGATCCACATGAATAGCCAGCCGAAGGATCCCAGTTTCCTGCCGATCCACGCCACTTGCAGCGAGCATAACAAGCAGGCGACACCCCAGAGCGGCCAATTGAATGTTAGAAACGCCATCAGTGGTGCCATCATCAAACCACTCATCCAGGAGATGACCAGCAGCAGGGTGCCGGCGGGTGTCCCTCCGGCTCCTGCCGCGAATCCCTTGGTCCAGCCGCGCAGCATTTCCCCAAGCCCGCGCGGGTACATGCGGAACGAAAGGAGACCCTGTCCGGTCATGCTCAGCAGTGGAACGCCGACAGCCCGGAATCTCCCCGCCAGGCGGAAGTTTTCGAGGATGTGTCCGCGCACGGATTCATGTCCTCCCGCGAGTTGATAGTGCTTGCGGTTCACCAGTAGAAACTGGCCCACCAAACCCCTTGGAACGGTGCCGGCGGTCATGCAGACATTGAAAAACAACGACAGGTCCTCATAGCTTTTCCGCACCGCATGATACGGCGCGATCGAAAGCGCGCCATCGTGCTGGATGGAAAGCGCGCGTTCGAGACCGCCTGGCTCAAACCAAGTGTCCGCATCCATGAACAACAAGCGCTCTCCCCGCGCCTTCATCGCTCCCTGGTGGCAGGCCCAGGTTTTGCCGCGCCAGCCATCGGGAAGTGGCGGCGGAGTGATGACTTCGGCTCCGGATTGACGCGCAATGTCCGCGGTGTTGTCGCTCGAACCATCGTCCACCACCAGGATTTCAAGGGGCTTGACCGATTGCGAGGTGATGGATTTCAAAAGTGTCGGCAGATTGTGCGCCTCGTTGCGGGCGGGAATGATGATGCTGACGGTGGACGGAGCGTCTGAAATTCCGGTCATGACCGGCCTGCGGAAACGCGCCGCGAGAATACATCCCGCCGACCACAATGCCAGAAAATCAAAAATCACCGCCGGTCCCATGTTATCACCTTTTTCGCGACATTTTGTCCGCAAAGCACCACCATCGGCATTCCGCCACCGGGGTTCACGGATCCGCCCACAAAGAAGAGATTCGGGTATTTTGTGCTCTGTTTCGGTGCCTTGAACGCGAGGTTCTTGAAACGATCGCTGACCACGCCGTAGATGGCCCCTTTGTTAGAACAATACTGCTCACGGATATCATGCGGAGTCCAGCAATGTTCGAACACCACATGTTTGCGCAGGTCGGTGAGGCCCATGCGTTCGAGTTTGATGAGTACCCGCTCCTTGAAGTCCATGTAATCCTCGCGGGTGAGCGGGTTATCATCGTCGATATGCGGAATGTGCGGCAGGATTTTCAAACCATCACATCCCTCGGGCGCCACCGTCGGGTCCGTTTTGGATGCGGCGACCAGATAGATCGTGGGATCGGGCGGCAATTGGCGTTTGCGGAAGACGGTGTGGAAATGCTCGCGTTGGTGATCGGAGAAGAAAAAATTGTGATGGGCGAGTTGCGGGTATTTCCGGTCCAGGCCGAGTTCCAGCACGAGGCCGGAGCACGCGGGTTCGTATTTCTCGAGACTTTTCATCATCTCGTCATCCTCATGCAGCAGCTTTTCATAAGCCGGAATGACTTCCATGTTGGAGACGATGATGTGCGCGGGATGACGGGTGCCATCCCGGGTCACGATTCCGGTGACGCGCCCGTGCTCCTTGCCCACCTCGACGACTTCGCTGTTGAGTCGGACTTTCACTCCGAGTTCGTCCATCAAGCGCTGCAAGCCGAGTGCGATGTGATACAAACCGCCGTTCACATACCAGAGATCATAACGGAACTGGATGGTGGCCATGCAGTTCATGAACGCCGGCGAGTGATAAGCCGACGAGCCGACATACTTGATGAAATAATCGAAGATGTCCTGCATGTGGCGCGTTTTGAGATAGCGCTTCACGCCGCCGTGCATGGTCCGAAACAGGTCGAATTTGAGGAAATTTCTCAAGCCGTAAAATTTCCTGAAGGCTGCGGCATTATCGAGTCCCTGCTCGAAGTAACCGGCGTTGACCAGATCATAGAGGTCGGCGGAATATTTGAGGAAACGGCGCACGTTTGCGGGATCCTCACCCACCTTGCGTGCTTCCGCCGCCATGCGCTCGGGATCGGGATCGAGATTGACCACCTTGCCATCCTCGAAAAAATTCCGCCAGTGCGGGCGCACCGTGCGGATCGGGATGTAGTCGCTCATCTTTTTTCCGGATCGCTCGAAGAGACGCTCGAAGATATGCGGCAGAGTCAGGATGGAAGGACCCAGATCGAACGTGTAACCCTGGTCCTTGAGCACGTTGAGCTTGCCGCCGATCTGCGGGTTTTTCTCGTGGATAGTGACATCATATCCTTCCTGTGCCAGTGAGATGGCTGCTGACAATCCTCCAAGGCCGGAGCCGATGACAATGACGGTTTTTTTGCTCATGATGTCCGGGCTACTTTCCTTCGAGGCGGTTGAGTCCGTCCTTGACCGGAAAGTAGTCCACCGGCAGAATTACACAAAGAAGAAATGAAGTATTCGTCCATCATTGCACGCCAGAGGGAGTTTTTCCACTCCGGAGCCACCCGCTCGGTGGATTTCCGCCGCGCGCAGCTTCAGAAGCTGGCGGACCTGTTGGAAACCCGTGAAGCGGAGCTGCTGGTGGCGCTTCACGCGGACCTGCGGAAAAGCCCGCATGAGGCGTACGTGTCTGAAATCGGCTTTGTGCTGGGCGAGATCCGCCACGCCCTGCGGCACCATCGCTCCTGGATGAAGCCGGAGCGTCGGCGCTCTCCGGTGCTGGCATGGCCCGCGCGCAGCCGGATTCACCCCGAACCCTACGGCGTCGCGTTGATCATCGGCCCGTGGAATTACCCGCTCCAACTTCTGCTATCGCCGTTGGTCGGCGCGATCGCCGCCGGAAATTGTGTGATCCTCAAGCCCTCGGAGTTTGCGCCACACACGGCGGCCGTTCTGGATGAAATGATCCGCCCGTCCTTCGCCGAGAACTATCTAACCATCATTCGCGGCGAGCGCGAGACCGCTGAAGCACTCGTGCGGGAAAAATTCGACACGATCTTCTTCACCGGCGGCACGGAGACCGGCCGTGCCGTGATGGCAGCCGCTGCCCGCCACCTGACACCCGTGACACTGGAGCTTGGTGGGAAGTGTCCGTGCATCGTCTGCCATGACGCGCCCGTGGAAATCACCGCCCGGCGCATCGTCTGGGGAAAATTCATGAATGCCGGGCAAACCTGTGTCGCGCCGGACCACGTCTGGGTGGATTCGCGGATCGCCCCGGCATTGCTGGAAAGCATGAAGCATACCCTGCGCGAATTTTATGGAGACTTTCCCCAACAGGGCATGGACTACGGACGCATCGTCAATCACAGGCATTTCGAACGTCTAACCGATTATTTAAAGGACGCCACCATCGCTTGCGGCGGGGAAAGCGATGCCGCGGATCTTTACATTGCGCCCACGATACTCATGGAATGCTCGTGGGATTCCCCGGTGATGACCCAGGAAATTTTCGGTCCGGTTCTCCCGGTGATGGAATTTTCCGATCTCGGCGCGGTTCTGGCGAAACTGCGTGACCGGCCCAAACCCCTGGCGGTTTATCTTTTCACCCGTGACGCGGAGGTGCAGGAACGGGTGATCTCTAACACCCAATCCGGCGGGGTCTGCATCAATGACACCATCCTGCAAATTCTCGGCAACGACCTGCCGTTCGGCGGGGTTGGCGAGAGCGGCATGGGAAATTATCACGGCCGCGCCTCCTTCGATTGCTTTTCCCATCAGCGCGCGGTCTTGCGCAGACCCCTGGCGGTGGATCCCGGATTCCGCTATCCGCCGCCGGGGGTGTCATTGAAATGGCTGAAGCGCCTGCTCCGGTTCCTCGGGTGAAATCGCACCGGGAATGGAATATGGCGTGCTGAAAAGGCGGAGGGCCTGACGCCCCTCGCCACTCATGACGGCCGCGCCTCCGCCTCCGTGGCCGCAGGATCCGCGCCCGCTTCCTTTCTCGACGACTGCGTGGTAGCGATCAGGGCCCTCGATACCACCGCGCTGGAAGTGCTCCTCAAGCGTGCGGCGACCGTGATGATCAACCCGCTGGACCACAAGAACATGGGCGGCGGCTCACCGCTCAGGGATCCGGATTTCGTGATCGGCTTCAAGGCGCTTCTCGATCCGCCCCAGAGCGAGAAGTTCACTGCGGCGATGACCCAGCGGCAGACCGATGCGCCACCGACCCCAATGCCGTACCCGGCGTGGACGAAGGCAACATTGCCGGCCTGCCCAAGATGGAACTGGAGAAACTCGACAGTTCCATGTCGTTGACGTGCTGCATGCCGGACTGGATTCGCTGCGCCACGAGCTGGGCCTCCTTTTTGGCAGCATCGAGCGAGGGGAAAACCTGCCGCAGCCGTTTGCCGTCGCGGTGGTAGGAAATGGTGAAGCGGATCCGCTTGCCGGAGGTGATCCGATACACCGGCACCGCGGCCGAACCGAATTTCACGAGGGCCGCGGGCTTGCCTTTGTGGGCTTTCTGTTGGCCCGTTGATTTTTGAGCGCTCAGAAGGTCGGGTTCCCGAGTTGTCACCATTTTGTCACCACTGCCAATCATGGCACTGGAAATGCTGTCAACTTTGGACGGTTTCGCATCCGTAACCCATTGGGAATGAATGGGTTGACAGATGGTACGCCCGAAGGGACTCGAACCCCTAGCCTTCTGATTCGTAGTGAGTCGTAATTCGCCCATAATAAGCATGTTACAGCTTTTATTTGCCGTAATTGGCCGCTATTGGCCAGCAGTATTTTGCGCCATTTTGGCCAACTGGAACCGCGGTGGCTAACTGGTTGTCACCATTTGTCACCACCGTGTCACCACCCGCCCGGTTGACATGGCCAACACCGGCATGGACACGCCAACTGATTCGCCGCGCACCGCCCTAACCACCGACCCGTTACTCACCGAAAAAGACGCCTGCACCTACCTCCGCGTGAGCAAACGCAACCTCTACTGCTGGCGCATGGCCGGACTGGTTCCCTATTTCAAGATCGGCAGGGCGGTTAGATTCAGGAAGGCCGAGCTGGACGCCGCCTTGGAACGGACGCGGATTTCGGCTTCGTTCATGAATGTTTGAGGGAATATCGACCGGTCTTTTTTCCGCCGATTTTTTCCACCAATCCTGCTTCAAGCAGCGGACGCAGCAAATCCATCGCGCCCTGTCTGGAAACCGTGAGCATCGCCCAGATCTCGGCGGGGGATAGGCTGCCGTGGTCGCGCAGCAACCTCAGCAGCAATTCCTGTTTGGGGCGCAGCACGAGTTTCTCCGGTGATTTGACATTGTAGGTCTGCACCCGCAGCCACACTTGTTCCAGCGTTTGGCGCACCCCCTCGGCACAATATTCCAGCCAACCAGTTAGATCCTCCCCTGCCACACGCACGGCGTCCAGCGCGGCATAGTAGCCCGGGCGGTCTTCCCAATAGTATTCATCCACGGAGAAAATGTGATGGCTGTCGAATCCGCGCCGGTAGAGTTCCCACAGCGCCAGGGCACGGCCCGTTCTTCCGTTGCCATCGGCGAAGGGATGGATCTGCTCGAACCGATAGTGCAGGATCGCGGAACTGAGCACCGGGGAAAGCCCCGTGGATTGCTTGTTCCACCACTCCAGCAGTTCAAACATAAGCCCCGAGACATCGGCCGCGGCGGGCGGGTGGTACCTGCCCACCCGGACCTGGATCGTCCGGTAACTGCCTGCCGTGCCTTGATCCATCACGCTGTCCGCCAGAATCCGGTGCAGCTCAAACAAGTCTTCGTGGCGGATGATTTTCTTCCCGGCGTGCTTCTCCACGTATCGCAGACCCGCGAAATAATTCAGCACCTCACGGCTCGAACGCGCATCGGAGGCGGCGAGTTCGCGGCCTTCTTCCAAGGCTCTCACCTGCTCCAGCGTCAGCGGATTGCCTTCGATGGCGGTGGATGCGTGGCCGTTGCGCGTGCGGCTGTCCTTCTGCAGCGCGGGAATCCACGAAAGCTCCACCGCCGCCCCCAGAATCCGCTCCCGCAAGGCGGCGATCACCTCCACCAGCGTAAGCAGGCGTGGGCGGATCGTGAATTGCGGTTCGTAGGCCACGGCGATAAGTCAAGCGTAAGTCCAGTCTTCAGTCAAGCGGTCATTGTCATCCGGTATCACCCGCGCGACATCACGACCGACGCAGGACCGGAATTTTCAAAGTGGAAGTATCGGCATGTACCTTCCAGCGGGCACGCGCGGCACGGTCCGGAAGGAAATCTGCCGGTCCTGCCAGATCAAGCTTCCCACATCGCAGTCGTCAGGCTGGAATGCGTCCTTGTCGGCCGTCACATATCACCATTAAACCAATGATTTCCTCCATTGAATCCGCAGCCGGGAAATGCAACGCGGCGATCTACCAGTTGAAGGTCGTCCTGCTAGACAGCAAGCAGCCTGTATGGAGGCACCTGCAAGTGCCCGGCGACGCCGGACTCGACTGGCTGCATGCCGTCCTTCAAGTGGCGATTGGCTGGACTAACAGCCATCTGCACCAGTTCAGGGTGGGCGAGGACTACTACTCCGATACGCGCCACCACTTTGCCGAGTTTGAAGACGATCCGGAAATCCTCGAAGAGCGGAAGTTTACACTTCAGCAAATCGCTCCGCGCGAGCAGGACATTTTCGGTTACGAATACGACTTCGGCGATTCCTGGGAGCACGAAATCACGGTGGACAAGATTCTGCCGGCCGACGCGGCCGCCGCCACGACCGCACTCTGCCTCAACGGTGCTCGTGCCTGTCCACCGGAAGATTGTGGCGGTGTGGGGGGGTACGAAAACCTGCTCAAGATTCTCAAGAATCGGAAACACCCGGAGCACCAGAGCATGAACGAATGGCTGGGTCGCGCGTTCGACTCCGAAGCATTCGACGTGGAAAAAACCAACTTCTGGCTGCGAAAACTGAAATGGCCGCGCGTAACGGAATCCCACTTGCGCAAAATCCTCATGGGTCGAGACGATTACCACGAGTGACCAGCAACACACAAACCACCTCACACCCAGAACAATGAATTCCCCGGAATCCGTAGGTCGTAACGCCCCGTGTCCATGTGGAAGCGGCAAGAAATACAAGAAGTGCTGCTGGGAAGCTGATCTATCGGCGAAAGCGACCGAAGCGGCAATTTATAGGCAGGAAAAGGCGGAGCAACCGGCAACAGCGGAACACGCAGGCATGGGTATCCACCCCTATGCGATTGCCAAAATGGTGGCCAACCCGTCTCCCAATCTGTTAACCGAAATGTCGAAACGCCAAATCAAGGCACTCAAGGACAAGTGGAGCATCACCAAAGTGGCCAGATTGGAAACGAGCGAGATTGTGTCGCGCTTGGAAAAACTGGGGATTGACGGGCACCAAGCCGAGTTTGTCGTGTTGACCGCCGGGCGCACCTCGGCGTGGAGTGTCGGCAAAACGTGGATGGATAGGCTGTCGCCCCCGCCGGTGGACACCGATGTGGATTTCATCTGTCTGGCGGCGTGCGAGTTGTGGAAACGGTATAGCCCTGAGCATCCGTCCATGGAAATGTTGGATGACTGGGTAACAGAAGGCTATGACCTGTCCGATGCGCGCAAGAATGTTGAAGCGGCCGAGATCTGGTTGCGGGTTTGGGAACACGTCCGCCCCAGAATCGAAGCGCACATGACCACATTCAATGCCGCTGACGCGGTGTTTCAGATCTCGCAGTTCTTCGGAAACTGGATTCAGGATTTCACCATGGATCTTAGAAACGCTGCGATCAGTGACCAGAAGTATGCCGAGATAGGCATCCGGGTGATCCATGAGGTGCTGGGCCAGTTCGTGGATGAGAGTTTGAACACAGTGCTCAACTTCCGTTGTGAACTCGGAACTCTACTGTTTTCGGCAGGCCGTTGCGAGGAAGGTGACGTGGCCCTCCAAGCCGTCATCCGTGAGTATCCCGACCAGGCTTGTGGATATGCCGAATTGTCCTCGGCGCTGGGGTGCTCCGCATACGGAATGCCGGACTATCCCCGTGCGATTGCCATACTCGAGCAAGCACTGGCGTATCCGGTTGTTGACGCAGACGACTGGGATCTCGACGTTCGATTGGATGACCTCCGCAAAAGTTTGCGGGCGCCGACACCAGAATAGATTTTTGGTTGTTAGGTAATTTCGTGTCGCGGATCCGCCGCGTCCATGGTAGGTTGATCCAGTCATCGACGGGGATCTGGTTAGGCAAAACCGATGAATCCGGCGAACCATGCAACAGATCATCGCATTTTCTGGCGGCCCAGAGGAATACGTGCGTGATGGGGCGCATCGGAAGATGGCCCGCCCGGACGGATGCGCGATCTGCGGCAAATCCGGGGGAATGCGCGCTCACGGCTATTACTCCAGATCGGTTACGATTCCAGGCCCGATCATGCGCCTGCTGATACAGATACGCCGGTTCCTTTGTTGCTTTTGTCGTCGGACGACCAGCATGCTCCCTGACTTTGCGCAACCTTACCGGCTGGTTGCGACGGAAACGGTGAATGAGTATCTCGCCGGATCAAGGGATGGAGCCGAGGTGACAAGATGGTCGGAACACCTTGGCCGCTATCAACAGAGGTTTGAGGACCGGATCCAGGATACAAGGCGTGCCTTGGCAACGGCATACGATATCGGGGAGTTGTCGCTTGTTGCAACGGACCTGTGGGGCGAGGTCTGCCGGAGCTTTGGCGGTGCACGCAGGTTCACGGCGCGGTTTGCCGGCGAGGTGGGAATGACCGTGTTCGGCATCTATCGCTGCCACCGTCCGACTGAAAATTCTTCCAAACACATAGATAATAATTTGGCACGCGGGCGGGACCCGCCAATATCGGCGCTCGGGCATGACAACGGACCTAACAACCGATCAAGATTCTCAGGCGCTGCAACTTCGGTGCCAGTGGTCAGCCGGTGAGGGCAGGGAGAACCAAAAATGGCGTTTCCCATTCGCAAGCAGCGCCATGCCTGATTGCACCATCTGATCCCTGACCCGAATCACCAGCACCTATCATGACCACTCTACCTCAGCACTCTAACGATGCTCCAGCCGACCCTAACATCGGCAATAATTTCCCCAGGGCGAACGCGGCTGCCTATGTCCGCATGTCCACCGAACATCAGCAGTATTCCACCAGCAACCAGATGGACGCGATCCTGGAGTATGCCGCGCGCCGGAATCTCGACATCGTCAAAATTTATTCGGACGAAGGCAAGAGCGGCCTCAACATCCAGGGGCGGGACTCGCTGGCCCGGATGATAGCCGACGTCGAGGCTGGCGGAACCGAGTATTCGTGCATTCTGGTCTATGACATCAGCCGCTGGGGCCGGTTTCAGGACGCCGACGAGAGTGCCTTTTATGAATACGTCTGCCGCCGTGCCGGAATCCCCGTCCATTATTGCGCCGAGCAGTTTGAAAACGACGGCAGCCCGGTCTCGACCATCGTCAAGGGCGTCAAGCGAGCCATGGCAGGTGAATACAGCCGAGAGCTATCCGCCAAGGTCTTCAAAGGTCAATGCAGGTTGATTCAGCTTGGCTATCGTCAGGGCGGCACAGCCGGTTATGGCCTGCGCCGGGTGCTGGTCGACCAGAATGGAATTGTCAAAGGTCTGCTTGCGATGGGCGAGCATAAGAGCATCCAGACCGACCGGGTAATACTCCAGCCCGGACCACCCGAAGAGACAGATCACGTCCGCTGGATGTATCTGCAGTTTGTCGTGGACAGAAAGACTGAGCGAGAGATTGCCGAGGAGCTCAATGCCCGCGGAGTTCGGACTGATTGGGGTCGACCTTGGAATCGGGCGACGGTGCATGAGGTGCTGACGAACGAGAAGTACATTGGCAACAACGTCTACAACCGCATCAGCTTTAAGCTCAAGAAGAAGCGGGTGCACAACACGCCGGATATGTTCATTCGTTCTAACGGAGTCTTCGAACCGATAGTCGACACCGACCTGTTCGTCCGGGCGCAGCACATCATCGCGGAACGGTCCCGGAAGCTCTCGAACGATGAACTCATCGAGTGGCTGAAGATGGTGTACAGTGAGCATGGGCGGCTGTCCGCTCTAATTATCGATGAGTATGAAGGTCCATCAAGCTCAGTCTTCCGAAACCGCTTCGGGAGCCTGGTCAGAGCTTATCAGATGGTAGGATACATACCGGAGCGCGACTACACGTTCTTGGAAATCAACAAGCAGCTTCGCAAGCTCCACCCGATGATAGTCGACCAGATAATGAGCGGCATATACTCGGTCGGCGCGTCCGTCACACATGACGATGGGACTGACCTGCTCACCGTGAATGACGAGTTCACCGCTTCAGTGGTTATAGCCCGATGCATTCAGCAGGTCAGCGGAGCCTATCGTTGGATCATTCGGTTGGACACGGCACTCAACCCTGATGTCACGGTTGCAGTAAGGATGGATACTAACAACGCCAGACCGCTGGACTATTACGTCCTGCCCGCAACCGACATGTCCGGCGAGAAGCTCAGGCTTGCCGAGGTCAACGGTTTGTTCTTCGATTCCTACCGATTCGACGATCTGGACTATCTGATCGATATGT
>Ga0118677_10004240_pt3 | contig 19522 bp, 16 predicted proteins | sample AliMusrvi5mmetaG_FD_86154 | JGI IMG/M metagenome (GOLD analysis project Ga0118677, IMG submission 86154)
ATCTACGTGAGGTGGTGAAGGAACTGGCGCAGATCATCAGCGAAGAGGTGGACCGGACGAACTCGCTGGTGACGCGCTTCCTCGATTTCGCGCGCCCGCTGGAGCCGCGCCGCGAGAATGCCGATATTACGAAGGTGATCGACCGGGCGGCTACGCACTCGAAAGTCTCGCTGATCCGCAACTATTCGCCGGACGCCACCTGGCTGCCGGTAGACCCCGCGCTGATGGAGCAGGTCTTCATCAATCTGCTGACCAACGCGGCGCAGGCGTCCGCGCCCGACGCGCCCATTACGGTGGTGACGCGCGCGGTGGGGGCCGATGCCGAGATCAGCGTGATCGACCGCGGCTGCGGCATTCCGGCGGACAAGATCGAGACGATTTTTAATCCGTTCGTGACGAACAAACAGGGCGGCACCGGGCTGGGGCTGGCGATTGTCGCCAAGATCATCGACGGACACGGCGGTAGAATGTCGGTCGAAAGCACGCCGGGTAAGGGCAGCATTTTCCGGATCTGTCTGCCGCTGCGATACAACGAAAATCCCTCATGAAAAAACGCATTCTGGTGGTGGAAGACGAAGACAAACTGCGGCGCATTCTGGAGCTGCAGCTGCTCGATTCCGGGTACGATGTCGTGAAGGCCGCCACGGCGGAAGAGGCGCTGCCGCTGATCGATCGCTCGGATCTGATTCTCACGGATCTGAAGCTGCCGGGGATGACCGGGATCGAGATGCTGCAGCTGGTGAGGCGGCAGGATTCGCATGTGCCGGTGATCGTGATGACGGCGTTCGGCACGGTGGAGAACGCGGTGGACGCCATGAAGGCCGGCGCGGCGGACTTCCTGCTGAAGCCGTTCTCGCTGGATCACCTGACCACGGTGGTGAACAAGGCGCTCGAGATCCGCAATCTGCGCGATGAGAACCGGCGCCTGAAGGAAGAGCTGGGCCGGAAGTACCAGTGGGACAACATCGTGGGGCGCAGCACCGCGATGCAGCAGATCTTCGGGACCATCCTGCGCGTCGCGCCGACGCGGGCCACGGTGCTGCTGGCGGGGGAAAGCGGCGTGGGTAAAGATCTGATCGCCCGCTGCATCCATTTCCATTCGCCCCGGAAAGAGCGGCCGTTCGTGAAGATCAACTGCACGGCGTTGCCGGAAAATCTGATGGAAAGCGAACTGTTCGGCTACGAAAAAGGCGCGTTCACCGGAGCCACGGTTTCGAAGCCGGGGAAGTTTGAACAGGCGGATACGGGGACCGTGATGCTGGATGAAATCGGCGACGTGCCGAACAACATCCAGGTGAAGCTGCTGCGCGTGCTGCAGGAGCGCGAGTTCGAGCGGCTGGGCAGCAACAAGACGCAGCATATCGACGTCAGGGTGGTGGCGGCGACGAATCGCGATCTGCGGGCCGCGCTGGAAGACGGCACGTTCCGTGAAGATTTGTACTATCGGCTGAACGTGGTGCCTATCGAAATTCCGCCGTTGCGCGAGCGCAAGGAAGATATTCCTTATCTTGCGAACCATTTCGTGGAAAAACTGTCGCCGGAAATGGGCGGACGCGTGCATGGAGTGACTGACGCCGCGATCGAAAAACTGATGCAGTATTCCTGGCCGGGAAATGTGCGCGAACTGGAAAACGTGATCGAGCGGAGTATCGTGATGGCGCTGCGGGACAAGCTGGACGCGGCGGATATCCGGCTCGACATGAACATCCGTCCGCGGCAGGCGGCGGGCGAACCGGGACTGCCGGAGGGGATGAGCCTCGACCAGTTCGAACAGGATCTGATCCGGAATGCACTGAAGAAAGCGGACGGCAACAAGAGCCAGGCGGCGCGGCTTTTGGGGTTGACGCGGAACGCGCTGCGCTATCGTTTGACGCAAATGGGAATCGAGAGTTAACGAAAATGAAAAAGCTGGTATCGCTGGCGTGGTTAATTTTGGCGGCGGGACCGGCTTTCGCGCAGCCGACCGGGGAGATGGCGTGGCAAACGCTGACGGACGGCCTGAAAGACGGCAACCCGGTAAAACGCATCGCCGCGATTGTGGCGATGAGCGTGATTCGGCCGCAGCCGAAACCGGTCGCCATGGTGGAAGGCACGCTGGACGACAAGGATTTCGGCGTGCGCCAGGCGGCGTGCAACACGCTGGGGTCCATCCAGTCCCGCGCGTCCATTCCGAAACTGAAAACGATGCTGGACGATAAGGCGCCGGAAGTGATTTTCGCGGCGGCCAAGTCGTTGTATGCGATGGGCGATCCGGCGGGGCGCCAGGTGCTTTCCGATATCCTCGTGGGCGAGCAGAAGGGGGCTTCCGGCTTTCTGCCGACGTCTTTGCGGGATGCGCGGCTGAAGCTGCATGATCCGAAGGCGCTGCTGTTAATCGGCGTGAATCAGGCCGCCGCGTTTCTGGGTCCGGCGGGAGCGGGCGTGCCGGTGGCGGAGCAGTTATTGAAAGACGGACAGGCGTCGGGCAAGACCGTGGCGGCGTTGCTGCTGGCGACGGACAAATCGGAAGAATCGAAAGCGGCCGTGAAGACCGCGCTCGGCGATAAGAACTGGACGGTGCGGTCGGCGGCGCTGCGGGCCGCTTCACTGCGGGATCTGACGGAGCTTTATCCGGATGCGGCCCCGCTGATCGACGACAAGCGCGACGAGGTGAAGTACTCCGCGGCGGCGGCCATGATCCGGCTGAAGCAGAGTCCCGCACGGCGGCCGGCAGTGAAAAAGGCGGCGGCGAAAACCAGCGCTCAGTGAGCGTGATGATGATGATCGTGGTGATGGTGGGCGCCGCTCACCGGAATCACGCAGCCGGTGTCGGAAATCGCGCAACTCATGTGCTCGAACTGGATGGTCGTGTGGTGCACGTGGAACTTGTCGCCGAGCATGTGGTTCAGGCCATGCAGAATGCGGTCGCTGCGTGACGGCGGCATGTCCTCGATCAGCACGTGACAGCTCAGAGCGCTGGAACTGGAACCGAGGCACCAGATGTGCAGGTCGTGGACGTCCAGAACGCCTTCGATGTTGCGGATCGCTTTGGCCACGTCGCCCAGATCCACGCCGCGGGGCATGCCTTCGAGCAGGATGTTCAGGCTTTCGCGCGTGATGTCCCAGGCGGTCCAGACAACCAGGAAAGCGATCAGGATCGAGAGAATCGGATCGATGCGGGTCCAGCCCGTGAAGCGGATCACCAGCGCGCCGATCACGATGGCCGCCGCGCCGAGAAGATCGCCCAGCATGTGGAGGAAGGCGCCGCGGATGTTGATGTCTTTGTCCCCGGTGCGGTGCAGACCGAGCATGATGCCGCCGTTCATCACCATGGCGCCGACGGCCACGAAAAGCATGGTGTTCTCATCCACCGCGGCGGGATGCAGCAGGCGCATCCAGCTTTCGTAGAAGATCCAGAGCGAGAGGCCGATGAGCGTGAGGGCGTTCAGAAACGCGGCGAGAACGCCGGCGCGGTGATAGCCGAAGGTGCGCGATTCGTCGGCTGGCTTGCTTTGCAGGTAGACGGCGAACCAGGCGAGCAGCAGCGCCAGAGCGTCGGTGGCGTTATGCCCGGCGTCGGAGATCAGCGAAAGACTGTGGGCCCGGATGCCGGCCGCCAGTTCGAAGACAACAAACGCGCTGGTGGCGAGCAGAGACCAGATCAGGACTTTTCCCGATGCGGCCGGATGGTGATGGGAATGCAAACCGCCTCCTTCCTTAATTCTAGTTCGCTACCTTGTTCCGCCGAAATTCGTTAAGCTGGTGCCCGATGGCAGCCGTATTGTGAGGCGAGTACTGACCAGCATTTTGCGCGGCCTGGTGTGCCTTGGCGCATTGTTCGCCATCGTCGCGCTGAACTGGTGGGTGTTGCCGATCAACCCGACCACGGCGGCGCTGGCGATGTTGCTGCTGGTGCTGGCGGCAGCCACGAAGTGGGGGCTGGCCGAATCGATTTTCACTTCGATGGCCGGCATGCTGATCTTCAATTTCTACTTCCTGCCGCCGATCGGCACCTTCACGATTGCCGATCCGCAGAACTGGGTGGCGCTTTCCGCGTTTCTGGTAACCGCGACCACCGCCAGCCAGCTTTCGGCGAACGCCAGACAGCGCGCGGAAGACGCGCTGAGACGGAAGGCGGAGATTGAGAAGCTGTACGAACTGAGCCGGGTGCTGCTGATGGACGATGGCACGGATTCGGTGCGGCATTCCGTCCTGCGCGCCGGTCAGGTGCTGCAGTCCGGCGCGATTACGTTTTTCGACGCGGCTTCGAACGAGGTGTATGGCCTGGAAGCGGCCATGCAGGTCTCCGCCGGGGACATGGCGCGCGTGGCGGAAACGGGTGAGCCTCTGCTCAGCGCCGGGAACAGCGTGGTTCCGGTGAAGATGGGGACGAACGTCATCGGCAGTCTGGCTACGGACACGGGGCGGCTGAGCGCGGCGGTGCGGGACTCGGTGGCCGGTTTGCTGGCGATCAACTACGAACGCGCGCGGGCGTTGCGGCGCGCGGCCGCGGCGGAACTGGCGCGACGCAACGAAGAGTTCAAGTCGTCTCTGCTGGACGGGCTGGCGCACGATCTGAAGACGCCTCTGACGGCGATTCGCACCTGTGTGACGCGGCTGATCGAGCTGCCGCCGCGCACCGAGGAGGTGCGGCAGGAACTGCTCAGCATCATCGATCAGGAGAGCATCCGGCTCCAGAAGACGATTACGGAAGCCGTGGAACTGGCGCGGATCGAATCGCGCGCGCTGCATCTGGAGTTGCAGGCGACGAGCGTGGCCGAGATTGTGGAACTCGCTCTGGGTGAAGTGCGGGATGAGAATCGCGCGCGTTATTCGGTGGAAGCGGCGGCCGACATCCACGTGATGGCGGATGGCGGACTGCTGCGGCGGGCATTGCTGCAGATTCTGGAGAATGCGCGGAAGTATTCGCCGCCCGATTCGCCGATTCGTATCGAGGTGCGCGAAGAAGACGAAAGCGCCGTAATTACCGTGCTGGACAGTGGGCAGGGCGTTCCACCCGACGAACTGGACCGGATTTTCGAGAAGTTCTACCGGGGTCAGCGCCGTCGCGACGGGACGGACGGCACCGGCATGGGTCTGGCAATCGCGCGGGGTATTATCGAAGCACATGGCGGCAGAATTATGGCGGAGAATCGTGCCGGGGGCGGGCTGGCGGTGGTAGTTACTCTGCCACTTATTCCATGAATACGGCTACCATCCTGGTCGTCGACGATGAGCCGCAGTTGCGCCGCGCCATGAAGGCGACGCTGACGGATCTGGGCTATCAGGTGATCGAGGCGAAGACCGGCGAAGAGGCTCTGCAGATGTTGCGGGCCGAATCGCCGGATCTGATCCTGCTGGATCTGAACATGCCGGGTATCGGGGGTCTGGAGACCTGCCGGGCGATCCGGGAGACGTCTGACCTGCCGATTATCGTGCTTTCCGTGCGCAACAGCGAGCGCGACAAAGTGCAGGCGCTGGATGCGGGCGCGGACGATTACGTGACCAAGCCGTTCGGAATTCAGGAACTGCTGGCGCGCATTCGCGCCGCGCTGCGTCGTTTGCCCCAATCGGCGGACAGCGCGTCGAAGCTGGTGGTGAGCGAAGAACTCGAAATCGACTTCGACGCGCGCAGGGTGATTCTGAATGGGCGATCCGCGCGGCTGACGCCCAAGGAGTTCGATTTACTCAAGTTTCTGGCCGATCACGCCAATAAACCGATTCCTCATCGAAAGCTGCTGCAGACGGTCTGGGGTCCCGATTACGGCGATGAGGTGGAGTATCTGCGGGTGGTGGTCAACCAGCTGCGGAAGAAGATGGAACCCGCGCCGTCGAAGCCCCGGTATCTTTTGACGGAGCCCTGGGTGGGTTACCGGCTGGTGATCTCCGGAGAAACGACGGCCGGATAAAGTCCTCACGAAATTCTTACGGCTTTCTTATGCGCCGGATCTTACCCTGCAGTTGGGAAGAGACCCATGAGACAAGTGGAAGAAGTACATCGCAGGACCGAGACCGCACTGCAGGCAGGCGGGCTGGACCTGGTGATTCCGTTTACCACGCCTGCATTGACCCAGGCCGCGCTGAATGCGGCGAATCGGCTGGGGGCCGGACTCAACGCAACCATCCGGCTGTTGAAGATCCAGCCGGTGCCCTACCCGCTCGATTTGCGGGAACCGCCGGTGCCTGTCGGGTTCCTCGAAAAGCAGTTGGAACATTTCCGGTCGAAACTGCCGGCAAGAGCTGAAATCCGCCTTGCGCGCGATTTCGAACAGGGGCTTACCGGCGCGTTGAGCCCGGATTCCGTGGTCCTGCTCGCCACCCGGAAGCGCCCGTGGAGAACCAACACGGAACGTCTGGCCGCGCGGCTTCGCAACGCGGGTTACAAGGTTCTGACGGTTTCGGAGAAAGAGGATCCGCACCATGCCTGATCTGATCTACAGCTTGCTGATTGTGGGCTTTTTCCTGATCGCGTGGATGTTTACACGCGCGTGCGAAAAGCTCTGAGCCCGACACAGGAGAAATGAAATGGAATACGTGATTGCAGGCGTGATTTCGCTGGCGCTCTGCGTGTATCTGCTGTACGCGCTGCTGCGGCCGGAAAGGTTCTGAGAAATGACTGTCAATGGATGGATACAGATCGCGATTTTCTTCGCGCTGATTGTGGCCTGCGCCAAACCGCTCGGCACGTTGATCGCGAACGTAATGGAAGGGCGGCGCAATTTCCTGAGTCCGGTCTTTGGACCGGTGGAGAAACTGATTTACCGGTTGTGCGGCGTGCGGACGGACGCCAAAGGCCAGCCGGAGGAGCAGCACTGGACCCGCTATGCCGGCGCGCTGCTTGCGTTCAGCGTGACGAGCGCGGTGCTGTTGTACGCGATCCAGCGGCTGCAGGTCTGGCTGCCTTTTAATCCGCAGGGATTCAGCCAGAACAATGTAAGTCCGGATCTGGCGTTTAATACGGCGGTAAGTTTCACGACCAACACGAACTGGCAGAGTTACGTGCCGGAAACCACGATCAGTTACTTCGTCCAGATGGCGGGGCTGACGGTGCATAACTTCCTTTCCGCCGCCGCGGGACTGGCTATCGCCATCGCTCTGGTGCGCGGTTTCGCGCGGCACTCGCTGCAGACTATCGGAAATTTCTGGGCCGATCTGACGAGAGCGACCCTCTATGTCCTGCTGCCGATTTCGATACTCGCGGCGCTGGTGCTGTGCTCGCAGGGCGTGATCCAGAACCTGCATCCTTACACGGCGGTTACCACGCTGGAAGGCGCGAAGCAGACCATCGCGCAGGGGCCAGTGGCGTCGCAGGAAGCGATTAAGATGCTGGGCACCAATGGCGGCGGTTTCTTCAATGCGAACTCCGCGCATCCGTTCGAAAACCCCACGCCGTTCACGAATATGTTTCAGATGTTCCTGATTTTTCTGATTCCGGGGGCGCTGACTTACACGTTCGGCAAAATGGTGCGGGACACGCGGCAGGGCTGGGCGCTGTTTGCCGCCATGTCCGTGCTGTGGTTCGCGGGCGTGGTGACCTGCTACCACTTCGAGCAGCGCGGCACGCCGATGCTGGAGAAGGCGGGCATTGAGATGACCGCCACGGCGACGCAGTCCGGCGGCAACATGGAAGGCAAGGAAACGCGTTTCGGCATCGCCGATTCCGCGCTGTTCGCCACGGTGACCACGGACGCGAGTTGCGGCGCGGTGAATAGCTGGCACGACAGCTTTACGCCGCTGGGCGGACTGGTGCCGCTGTTCAATATCCAGCTGGGCGAGGTGGTTTTCGGAGGCGTGGGCGCCGGGCTCTACGGGATGCTGATGTTCGCGATTCTGGCGGTCTTTATCGCGGGATTAATGGTCGGCCGCACGCCCGAGTATCTGGGCAAGAAGATCGAGCAGAAGGAAGTTAAGATGGCGATGCTCGCGATGTTAGTGCTGGCGGCGAGCATCCTCTTCTTCGCGGCGGGCAGTTCGGTGATGGAGTTCGCGAAGAACAGCTACTGGAACGCGCCGGGCCCGGCGGCCGCGAATATCAACAACCCCGGCGCGCACGGGCTGTCGGAGATCCTGTACGCATTCACCAGCGCGACGGGCAACAACGGCAGCGCGTTCGCCGGCATCAATGCGAACACGCCCTGGTACAACCTGACGCTCGGTTTCGCCATGCTGGTCGGGCGGTTCCTGATGCTGCTGCCGCTGCTCGCCATCGCCGGATCGCTGGCGGCGAAAAAGCAGGTTCCCGTCTCGGCCGGCACGTTCCCCACGCACGGTCCGCTTTTTGTGAGTCTGCTGGTGGGTGTGGTGGTGATCGTGGGGGCGCTCACTTACTTTCCGGCCATCTCGCTGGGCCCTCTTGTTGAACACCTGATGCTGTGAAGGGAGGAAAATCCAATGTCGACACAAGTGCAGGAACCTGAAGTGATGACGCCGCCGCAAGGCGATTACGACCCCGCCTCGGCGGTCAGCGCGGGCCGCGGCAAGCGTTCCAGACCGTTGTTCGATCCGCCGATTGTGCGCCGCGCGCTGGTGGATTCGCTGGTGAAACTCAATCCCGCCACGCTGGCGAAGAATCCCGTGATGTTCGTGGTGGAAATCGGCGCGGCCCTGACGACGGGGTTGCTGGTGAAGACGCTGGTGACGGGCGGCGGCGGGCTGGGTTTCGAATTCCAGATCGCGGCCTGGCTCTGGTTCACCGTTTACTTCGCGAACTTCGCGGAGGCCATGGCGGAGGGGCGCGGCAAAGCGCAGGCGGACAGTCTGCGGAAGGGAAAGACGGACGCGCAGGCGCGGAAAATCGGGCCGTCCGGCGCCGTGGAGCAGGTGTCGGCCGCGTCGTTGCGGAAGGGCGATGTCTGTCTCTGCGAGCCGAACGACGTGATTCCCGGCGATGGCGAAGTGATTGAAGGCATCGCCAGCGTGGATGAATCCGTCATTACGGGGGAGAGCGCGCCGGTGATCCGCGAATCCGGCGGCGATCGCAGCGCGGTGACCGGCGGCACGAAGGTCTTGTCCGATGCCATCAAAGTGCGGATCACGTCGAATCCGGGCGAGACGTTTCTCGATCGCATGATCGCGCTGGTGGAAGGCGCGCAGAGGCAGAAGACGCCGAACGAAATCGCGCTCAACATCATGATCGCGGGGCTGACGCTGATTTTTCTGTTCGCCGTGATGACGCTCGCGCCGTTCGCGCAGTACAGCGTGGCGCAGGCGAAGGCCGGCGTGGTGCCGAGTATCATCGTGCTGGTGTCGCTGCTGGTCTGTCTGATTCCCACGACCATCGGCGGACTGCTTTCGGCCATCGGCATCGCCGGCATGGACCGGGTGATGCAGCATAACGTCCTCGCCATGAGCGGCAAGGCGGTGGAGGCCGCCGGCGACGTGAATACGCTGCTGCTCGACAAGACCGGCACCATTACGCTGGGCAACCGGCAGGCCGTGGAATTCCTGCCCGTCGACGGCGTTACGGAGAGCGATCTGGCGGACGCGGCGCAGCTTTCGAGCCTGGCCGATGAGACGCCGGAGGGACGCAGTATCGTCGTCCTCGCGAAAGAAAAATACGGCCTGCGCGGCCGCGACATCGGCGCGGGCGAAGCGGAGTTCATCGAGTTCACGGCGCAGACGCGCATGAGCGGCATCGACGTCGACGGTGTGTCCATCCGCAAGGGCGCCGGCGAGGCCGTCGTCGCCTGGATCCGGCAGCAGGGCGGCCTAGTGCCGCCGGAGCTCGAACAGACGATGCACGACGTCTCCGGCAAGGGCGGCACGCCGCTCGCCGTCGCGCGCAACGACAAGGCCCTCGGCGTCATCCACCTCAAGGACATCGTCAAAGGCGGCATCCGCGAGCGGTTCGAGCAGATGCGCAGCATGGGCATCCGTACGGTGATGATCACCGGCGACAACCCGCTCACCGCGGCGGTGATCGCCAAGGAGGCCGGCGTCGACGATTTCCTCGCTGAAGCCACACCTGAGGCCAAGATGGAGCTCATCAAGCACGAGCAGCAGCAGGGCAAGCTGGTGGCGATGACCGGGGACGGCACCAACGACGCGCCGGCGCTGGCGCAGGCGGACGTCGGCGTGGCCATGAACACCGGCACGATGGCGGCCAAGGAAGCCGGCAACATGGTCGATCTCGACTCCAACCCCACCAAGCTCATCGAGATCGTGGAGATCGGCAAACAGCTGCTGATCACGCGCGGCGCGCTGACGACGTTCAGTATCGCCAATGACGTGGCCAAGTACTTCGCGATCATCCCAGCCATGTTCATGATCGCCTTCCCGCAACTCACGACGCTGAACGTGATGCGCCTGCACTCCCCCGACAGCGCCATCCTCTCCGCCGTGATCTTCAACGCGATCATCATCGTGTTGCTGATCCCGCTGGCGCTGCGCGGCGTCAAGTTCCGCCCGATCCCGGCCGCCGCGCTGCTGCGCTACAACCTGCTCGTCTACGGGCTGGGCGGCATCATCGCCCCGTTCATCGGGATCAAGCTCATCGACATGCTCCTCATCGCCCTCCGCGTCAAGGTATGAGGAGAGAGGCTCCATGACCCGCTATCTCAGCACCACGATCCGCATGACGATCCTCACGGTGATCGTGCTCGGCCTCATCTACCCGCTGGCGATCACCGGCATCGCGCAGGTCGTCTTCCCAGGGGCCGCCGACGGCAGTCTCGTCAAGATGAACGGCCACGTCGTGGGCTCCAGCCTCATCGCCCAGGATTTCACGGCCGCCGGGTACTTCCAGCCACGACCGTCCGCTGCGGGCAGCGGCTACGACGCGATGGCCTCGTCGGCCTCCAACCTCGGCCCGACGAGCAGCGTGCTCGTGGACCGCGTCAAGGCCGGTGTCCGGGCGCAACTCGCGCGGGACCCGGGTCTCCACTTCGGCGCCGTCCCGGTGGACATGGTGACGGCGTCCGGCAGCGGGCTCGACCCCGATATCACGGTGGCCAACGCCCGCGCCCAGGCGCCTCGTGTGGCAGCGGCACGCGGAGTGAGCCTGGCCAGCGTGCTTGGGCTCGTCGCGAGCCACACCACCGGCCGCACGTTCGGCTTCCTCGGCGAGCCGCGCATCAACGTGCTGAAGCTCAACCTGGCACTCGACGCGACCCAAGGCACCACGGGACCGTGATGGCGCGCAAGCCACAGACGGAGCCACCGGCGGCGGCGGAGGGATTCTCCTTGCAGACCCTGCGCAAGCGCGGGCGCCTCAAGGTGTTCCTCGGCTACGCGCCCGGCGTCGGCAAGACGTACACGATGCTCTCGGAGGCTCACCGCCGGGCTGCTCGCGGCGAGGACGTCGTGATCGGCTTCGTCGAGCCGCACGACCGCAAGGAGACGAGCGACCTCATCGTCGGTCTCGAGCAGGTGCCGCTCAAGTTCATCGAGTATCGCCGCAAGACCTTTGAGGAACTCGACACTGCGGCCGTCATCGCACGGGCGCCGGCGTGGGCTCTCGTGGACGAACTCGCGCACACCAACGTCCCAGGGACCAAACACGAGAAGCGCTGGCAGAGCGTGGAGGAGATCCTTGCCGCCGGCATCGACGTCATCACGACGGTCAACGTGCAGCACCTCGAGAGCCTCAACGACACGGTCTTCCAAATCACCGGCGTGCGCGTCCAGGAGACCGTACCGGACTCGGTCGTGGACCGCGCGGAAGAGATCGTCCTCGTGGACCTCACAGCCGCGGCGCTCCTCAATCGTCTGCAGCGCGGTGTCGTCTACGACCTCGACAAGATCCCCGGCGCGCTCCAGAACTTCTTCAAGCGCGGCAACCTCGTCGCGCTCCGAGAGCTTGCATTGCGAAAGACGGCGGAAGAAGTCGACGACTACCTCGAGAAGTACCTGGTCGACCACGAGCCTGAGCACCCCTGGGGCACCGAAGACCGCGTCGTCGTCTGCGTGCGCCCCGGCGACCAGGCCAAGAAGATGATCCGCCGCGGGTACCGACTGGCCAAGCGCTTCCAGGGGGAGTTCTGGACGCTCCATGTGAAGACGCCGGGCCAGGTCATCGGCGGAAGGCGCCACGACCTGCAGGCCCTGTTCGACCTGACGACCGCTCTCGGCGGCAAGGTCATGGAGGTCGACGGCGACTCGGTCGCCGTGGAGATCCTGCGCTTTGCCCGCGAGAAGCGGGCGACGTTCATCGTCATGGGCCAGTCCAAGCGCTCGCGGATGCACGAGATCGCCCACGGTTCACTCGTCGCTCGGATCATGCGCGAAAGCGATCATGTGGACCTGCTGGTCGTGGCCGACCCGAGCAAGACATCGCGCGCACCTGAGCCGGAATAGAACTGGACTCCGGCGGTCCCACCGAGGGGGCGCCTTAACGACATCTTTATGCCCGTCACCGTCTTCTTCACGGCCGCATAACCCGGGGCAGCCGACTATGGGAGCACGGTAGTCGGCGGGTCACGTCGGTGTGCGCAAGGGTCGAGGACAGGAGCAGCCATGACGATCGCAGGAATCGAGATCGACGCCATCTACGTGGTGATGATCGCGTGCATCCTCGTTGTCGCCATCTCCCTCGTGGGACTCTGCCGTGCCAGCCTGATGGAGCATCGCTACTACCGCACACGCGGGCGCTGGCACCAGACCTGATCGCGAGCAGGCGAGGCTGGTCTTTACGGGTTCTTAACACCGCCGCCAGCAGTCTTCACGCATCCTTTATTCGCTGAGGCGTATCCTCTGTTCCATACGGCATGGCACCGGGTCCGGCGGCACGACCTCCGGGCCCTTTCGTTTGCCGCGAGGATGGATGACGACCGAACCGACAGATATCTGGGCGCTGCCCGAGGAGAAGGTCTACGAAGCGCTGGGCACGTCGCCCAAGGGCCTCTCTGAAGACGAGGCCTTCGCGCGCCTCGCGAAGCACGGCCACAACACCCTGCCGGCCAAAGTGGGGCGGCCAGTCATCTTCAAGTTCCTCGACCAGTTCACGAGCCTGTTCGCGATCATGCTCGAGGTGGCCGCGCTCCTGACGTTCGTCGCGGCCATGCTCTCCACGGGCGCCGGCCGCCAGGACAACATCAACGTCACCATCGCGATCATCGGCGTGGTGCTGCTCAACGCGACCATCGGCTTCTTCCAGGAGTACCGCGCCGAGAAGGCGACCGAGGCGCTGCAGAAGATGGTGCCGGCCAATGCGAAGGCCGTGCGCGACGGAGAGGTCACGATCGTCGCCGCAGCCGACCTCGTCCCCGGCGACATCATCGTCCTCGAGGAGGGCGACAGCATCAGCGCCGACGCGCGCGTGATCCGCCAGTACGAGATGTCGACCATCAACATCGCTCTCACCGGTGAGTCGGACGCGGTGCGCAAGACCGCGGACCCGATCATCGAGGAGGAGCTGGCCGCGATCAACATGCCCAACATGGTGTTCATGGGCACCAGCGTGGCGGCGGGCACGGGTCGTGCGGTCGTCTACAACACAGGTCTCAACACCGAGTTCGGGCGGATCTTCTCGCTCACGGCCGGCGTCTCGGAAGAGAAGTCGCCGCTGATGAAGGAGATCGACCGCATGGCGCGCACGGTCTCGCTCATCGCCCTCGGCTGCGGCGTCGTCCTCTTCATCCTGGCCTTGGCCGTGTACAAGTTCCCCCTCGTCGCGGCGCTGCTGTTCGCGCTCGGCGTCATGGTCGCCTTGGTGCCGGAAGGCCTGCCGGCGACCCTGTCCGTGGCCCTCGCCGTCGGCGTGCAGCGCATGGCCAAGGTCCAGGCGCTGATCAAGAAGCTGGCCGGCGTGGAGACACTGGGGTGCACCAACGTGATCTGCACCGACAAGACCGGCACGCTGACGAAGGCCGAGATGACCGTCAAGGCGATGTACGTGGGCGGCCAAGACTACGAGGTGACCGGTGCCGGCTACGAGCCCGAGGGCGACTTCGTCCTGGACGACGCCACGCTGCCCAAGGACGAGGCGCTGCGGCGGCTCGAGCCGATGATGCGCGCGATGAGCTTCTGCAACGACTCCAAGGTGCTGGCGCCGGCGGAGGACAAGGGCTGGCGCGTGATCGGCGACCCGACCGAGGGCTGCCTGCTCGTCGCGGCGCGCAAAGCCGGCTTCGACCTCGACCAAGAGCTCATCGACCGGCCCAAGATCTACGAGCTGCCGTTCGAGAGCGTGCGCAAGCGCATGAGCGTGGTGCACGTGGAAGGCGACGGCCAGAAGGCGTTCGTCAAGGGCGCGCCGTCGGAGACCATCGGGCGCTGCACGCAGGCGCGCCTGGACGGCGAGCTGGTCCCGATGACCGACGAGCTGCGCGAGCGCATCGTCGAGCAGAACGACGAGATGTCGCGCCAGGCGCTGCGAGTCCTCGCGGTGTGCGAGCGCGAACTGCCCAACGAGCTCACCACGTACACGCCGGACAGCGTCGAGACCGATCTCACCTTCCTCGGCCTGGTCGGCATGATCGACCCACCGCGACCGGAGGTGAGCGAAGCCGTCGAGCACGCGCTCACCGCCGGCATCCGCATCATCATGGTCACCGGCGACTATGGCCTCACCGCGGAAGCGATCGCGCGTCGCATCGGGATCGTGCGCGGCGATCGCGAAGTGCGCGTCATCACGGGTACCGACCTCGAGAAGATGAGCGAGGACGACCTCAAAGCGGAACTCGCCAAGGACCAGGACGTGATCTTCGCGAGGGTGGCCCCCGAGCACAAGATGCTGGTCGTGAAGGCGCTCAAGGAGACCGGCCTGATCGTCGCCGTCACCGGCGACGGTGTGAACGACGCCCCCGCCCTCAAGAAGGCCGACATCGGCGTCGCCATGGGCCTCAGCGGCACGGACGTCTCGCGCGAGGCCGCGACGATGATCCTGCTGGACGACAGCTTCGCCAGCATCATCAAGGCGGTCGAGCAGGGCCGCGGCGTGTACGCCAACGTCAAGAAGATGGTGACCTACATCTTCTCGCACAACATGGCCGAGCTGTTCCCCTTCGTGTTCGCCGCCCTGACCGGCATGAGGGTCGTCCCGCTCGGCGCCCTCCAGGTGCTGGCCATCGACCTCGGATCCGACGTGCTGCCGGGCCTCGCCCTGGGCACGGAGAAGCCCGAGCCCGGCGTGATGAACCTGCCGCCGCGCCCGCGCAGCGAGCGCCTTCTGAGCCCGGCCACGCTGCGGCGGGTCGCCTTCATCGGCGCCATCCAGTCGGTCTTCGCCATGACCGGCTTCCTCTTCGTGCTGCTGTCACACGGCTGGAGCTGGGGCGACGCCAGCTGGATGAGCCCCGCGAGCCCGCACTACGCGGTCTACCGCGAGGCGCTCACGATGACCCAGGCGGCCATCGTCTTCGGCCAGGTCGCCAACGGCCTCGGCTGCCGCACCGAGCGCGAGTCGCTCTTCAAGGTCGGGCTGCTCACCAACCGCTTCCTGCTGCTCGGCGAGGCCATCGGCATCGGCATCATCCTGGCGATCAGCTACGTGCCGTTCATCGCCGACATCTTCAAGACCGGCCCGCTCACGCTTGTCGACTGGGTCTTCCTCGTGATCTCCGCCGTCGTCTTGTTCTTCGCCGAAGAAGCGAGAAAATGGTCGCTGCGCCGCAAGGACGCGAAGAAGGCCGCGGCGATCGCCACTGCCACCGCCAACGGAGGGGAGTCAGCCTGATGAAGGTGATCATCGTCGGGTGCGGCCGGGTCGGAGCCTACACGGCGGCGGCGCTCGCCCGTGAGGGCCACGACGTGGTCGTCGTCGACAAGAACGCCGACGCCTTCCGGCGGCTGCCGCCCAACTTCAGTGGGTCGACGCTCGTCGGCTATGCCTTCGACCGCGACTCGCTCGAGAAGGCGGGGGTCAAGGAGGCCGACGCGCTCGTCGCCTCCTGCGGCGGCGACAACACCAACGCCGTCACGGCGCGCGTCGCCAAAGAGGTCTTCCGCGTGCCGGACGTGGTGGCGCGCATCTACGACCCGCAGCGCGCCGAGATCTACCGGCGTCACGGCATCCAGACGTTCGCGCCGACGGCTTGGAGCGCCGGCAAGATCATTGAGTTCCTCACCAGCGGCAGTCTCGAACGCGAGATCACGTTCGGCAACGGCGAGGTCGAGATGCTGGCCGCGTTCGTGCCCACGCATCTTGTAGGCAAGACGATCAGCGACCTGCGGGTGCCGGGCGAGATCCGCGTGGCGCTCATCGTGCGCATGGGCCGTGGGATGCTGCCCGTATCGGGCACGAAGTTCGAGGTGGACGACCAGGTGCACGTGCTCGTGCACGAGTCGGCCGTCGAGAAGTTCCAGAAGATGATGGGGTGGAAGGCATGAAGGTCATCGTCGCGGGTGCAGGGACTCTCGGCCGTCGCGTCACGCGCTACGTCAGCGCCAAGCACGAAGTCACGATCATCGAGCAGGACCCGGAGCGCTGCGCGGCCGTCACCGAGGAGTTCAAGGGCTGGAAAGAGGTCAGCGTGATCCTCGGCGACATCGACGAGCCGACGGTGCTGCTCCAGGCCGGCGTCGACCGCGCCGACGTCTTCGTCGCGGCCACCGGCGACGACGAAGACAACCTCGTCGGCTGCTTTCTCGCCAAGACCGAGTTCAAGGTCAAGAAGGTCATCGCCGCCGTGCGCAACCCGCGCAACCGCTGGCTGTACAACCGCAGCTGGGGCGTGGACGTGGCGCTCGACTCGGCGCAGATCGTGGCGCGCATCATCGAGGAGGAGGCCACGCTCACCGACCTCGTGCGGCTGCTCGACCTGCGCGAGGGCGATGTTACCGTCACCTCGATGACCGCCACTGAAGGCGGCTCCCTGGCGGGCAAGACCTTCGGCGAGCTGCGCATGCCGAAGAGCTGCTACCCCGCCGCCGTGTTGCGCGGCAGCGAAGTGATCATGCCCAGCCCGGACGTGCGCATCGAGGCCGGCGACGCCCTGCTCGTGATCGCCGGCCCGGGCGGCGAGTGCGGCCTCGAGGACCTCGGCTGAGCGAGTCCGGCCGACAGGACGCCGCTGGAGGCCGCCGGTGACGCAGCGTCGCCGGCGGCCTCCTCTCCTTGACACCCCCGGAGGGCAGGCGTCTAATGGGGCGGCATCCCGCCCGGGATGCGGTGTTGCAGCTCACCGTGGGGACGGAAGGGGCACGAGCCGTGGGGGACACGTCTTTCGAGAGGGTCGCGGGGCAGCGTCACGCAGGGTGCTCCCTGCACCGCGCCGTCGCCCTTGCCTCTCACGATCTCTTCTCGCGGACCCACTCCGGCCGCTACTTCGGCGGCTTCTGGTTCAAGCTCTTCTGCGAGCGCGGCCCCTGCTGAGTCCCTTCGCCGCCTAGGCCGCCGGAGGCGCGCTGTGCGCCTGTCCGGCGGCGGACTCCTCCGCCAAGGAGGACCATCGCGAAGGGACCACCTGTGCATCAAGCCGCTCTGAACGTCTGGGATCGTGCCGCCTGCGGGCGCGTGCACGACGCCTCCTTGCGCCTGCTCGCCGGCACCGGCGTCGACATGAAACACGAACGCGCCCGCGAGCTCTGCACGGCCGCGGGCGCGTCCCTGGACGGCCGCCGCGTGCGCATCCCCGCAGAACTCGTGGAGCAGGCGCTCGCCGCCGCGCCGCGCAGCTGGATGCTGCGCCCCCGGGGCGGCGACACCGCCCCGCTCGAGCTCACCGACGGGCGTACCTACTTCGGGTCGGGGCCGGACTGCCTGTACGTCTCGGACCCCACGACCGGGGAGCGCCGCCGGGCGCGCGCCGCGGACGTCACGCGCGCCGCCGCCGTGGCCGAACTGCTCCCCAACATCGACTTCGTGATGTCGATGGGGCTGCCGGAGGACGTGCCCAATGAGAGCGTGGACGTCGCGCAGTTCGCGGCGATGCTGCGCGGCACGCGCAAGCCGATCGTCGTCTCCAGCCCGTTCGGCGGCGAGTCTCTCAAGACGATGCGCGCGATGGCGGCGGCCTGCGGGGAGGCCGAGAGCATCGCCTGCCTCACGATGTCCTCACCGCCGCTCATGCTGGACGACGTCGCCTGCGACAAGACGATCGCCTGCGCGGAGCTGCAGGTCCCGCTGGTGCTGGCCACTTCGGTGTCGGCGGGCTCGCAGGGCCCGGCTTCGCTGGCCGCCTGCGTCTCGATCGCCAACGCCGAGCTGCTCGCCTCGCTCGTGCTGCATCAGCTCGCCCGCCCCGGGGCTCCGTTCGTCTTCGGCGTGGGCACCGGCGTGATGAACATGCGCAGCTGCGTCGACGTGTACAACGCGCCCGGCGTGTTCCTCGCGAACCAGGCGCATCTGGACCTCGCGAGGAGCTACGGGCTCCCGAGCTGGTCCTACGCCGGCCACTCGGACAGCAAGCTCCTCGACGAGCAGTGGTCGCTGGAGCTCGGCATCTCGGCGATCCTCGGGGCGCTGTCGCGGGCCACGCTGCTCCACGACGTCGGCTACCTCGAGTCCGGCCTGCAGGGCGCGCTCGAGGGCCTCGTGCTCGGCGACGAGGTCGCCGGATATGCGCGCGCCCTGCTCGAGCCGGTACCGGTGGACGACGAGGCGCTGGCGCTGGCCGAGATCGAGGCCGCCGGGCCCGGCGGCAACCATCTCGGCACCAAGATGACGCGCACCCACCACCGGCGCTTCTGGCAGCCGTCGCTCATCGATCAGAACACTTACGACCGCTGGCTCGCGCACGACGGCCGCACCCTGCTCGAACGGGTGCGCGCCCGCCTCGCGGAGCTGCTGGCGGCGGAGCCGGCGTTCACGCTGGACGCCGCCGCCGGCGCGGAGCTCGACGCCCTCGCCTCCCAGGCGGTGGCCCGATGACGACGCAGGCGCCATCACTCGACGACCACGACGCCCGATCTTCAGCCTCGAAAGGAGCCAGGATGAGTCATCGCAGTCGGCAAGGAGGAGTGCTGGGCAGGAGGGCGCTCCTCACCGCGGCGCTCGCCGCCGCGTTCGCGCTCACGGTGTGCGGCGCCGCGCTCGCGTCCACCAGCCCGTCACCCCCAGCCACCTCGACCTTGCACATCGGCTGGCTCCAGGAGCCGGACAACCTCAACCCGTTCATCGGCATCCAGGGCACCGACTACATGCTATGGCACATGAACTACGACTTCCTCGTCGGATTCGACGCCAAGACGCTGGAGCCGCGGCCGGAGCTCGCCACCAAGTGGGAGGTGTCACCGGACGGCAAGACCTGGACGTTCACTATCCGCAGCGGCGAGAAGTGGCAGGACGGCCAGCCGGTGACGGCCAAGGACGTCGCCTTCACGTTCAACTACATCAACAAGAACCAGCTGCTCAACCTCTCCGCCTACACCGACGGCATCGTCAGCGCCAAGGCCGTCAGCGACACCACCGTGCTGATCACGACCAGCGCGCCCAAGGCCAACATGCTCAAGATGGTCGTGCCGATCCTGCCCGAGCACATCTGGAGCAAGGTGAGCGGCAAGGCCGCGACCACGACCTACCAGAACTCGCCGCCGATCATCGGCGACGGCCCGTTCCAGGTCGTCGAGTGGCAGAAGGGCAAGTTCGTGCGCCTCGTCGCCAACAAGGACTACTGGGGCGGCGCGCCCAAGGTCGACCAGGTCGTGTTCCAGCTCTACACGAACC
>Ga0118677_10006613_pt1 | contig 19522 bp, 20 predicted proteins | sample AliMusrvi5mmetaG_FD_86154 | JGI IMG/M metagenome (GOLD analysis project Ga0118677, IMG submission 86154)
GAATTAATACAATAAAAAATTACAACTTGACTAATAAATTTCCAAACAAGTTTTTCAAATCTTGTTTTTTTTTATAAATGTTGTTATTTATCTAAAGAATAATTACTACTTTTACGTTTAATTTTGAATATAAAATTATAGTTTGTAAAACTCTTAATTGCGCTGTTATTTAGTGTTTTCATGAGAAATGTTCTAAAACAAATCGAAAATCTTACTAACAACTCAATGTTATAATTTTGTCAAAAGCCCAAAGAGTGACAAAGAAATGAAAAAAATATCATATTAAGTATGTGTTCCAAGAATAATTTACTAGCCGAAATTAATCAACTAATAATTTATTCTGCTTTTCCATTAACAATTAGACGATTAGTTGAAATCTCATATTTAGCTCAAGTTTACATTTCAGACCAAAATTCCTAGCATAAATAGAATATTTAGTAGCAAAAATTGGTAAAACATTAGTCAGAGTACTATTTTACATAAAATAAAAAATTATCCACTTAAAAATTTAAAACATGGCAATTAATTTAACAAAAGGGCAACGAATTGAGATTGGATTGTCCAAAGTAGGAGTTGGCTTAGGATGGGATCCTAACGAAGGTACAGGTTTTGATTTTGATTTAGATGCTTCAGCTTTTATGTTGGGCGGAAACAGAAAAATACCTAAAGATGATTTTTTCGTATTTTATAACAATCCATTATCTCCAGACAAAGCAGTTGAATCTTCAGGAGATGATTTGACAGGTGGTAGTAGCGATGGTGACGACGAAACACTAACTGTTGATCTAGCTAAGGTTGATCCTAATATTCAAGAGATAATTTTTACTGTAACCATTCATGATTTTGAGGCTCGTAAACAAAATTTTGGTCAGGTACGTAATTCTTTTATTCGTATTTATAATGCTCAATCAAATGAAGAAATTGCAAAATATGAATTAGATGAAGATTTTTCAGTAGAAACAGCTGTTGAATTTGGAAGATTGTATAAAAAAGGAGCTGAATGGAAATTTGAAGCCATGGGAATTGGTTATAAAGGTGGATTAGATTATTTTGTTAAGAAGTACGCATAAAAGGTTTATTATGATTAGATTAGAAAAAGGACAAAATCATGCACTTGGAATGAACTTATTTCATACTGGATTAGGTTGGGATGTTAGAGAAGACAATTCTTCAGGTTTCGATTTTGATTTAGATGTTTCTGCATTTATGCTTGATAAAAATAAAAAAATCATTTCTGATGATTATCTTGTATTTTACAATTCAGAAAACAGGCTTCAAGTTGATACTAATGGTTGCCTAATAAAACCAATTAAAATCACAAATTATACTTTTTGGTCAGATAATGCTAAAATGCGTCACGAATCTCGTCCCGTTGATCCAGAGTTATCGGTTATCGGTTCACTTGATGATGAAAGCGGAGAAACTTCAGAAGATGGGGATGATGAAACAATGGATATAGACCTCTCGAAAGTAAGACCTGAAGTTGAAGAAGTTATTATTTGCGTCAGCATTTTTGAGAACGATATACGTAAACAAAACTTTGGCCAAGTTGAGAGAGCTTATATTAGACTCTATAAGCCAGGACAAAAAGAAGGTGATGGTGAATTTATTTATGATTTAACCGAGGATTTTTCTGAGTGTAGTTCTATAGAATTCTGTCGTCTGTATCGTAAAGATGGTGGATGGAAAATTCAGGCATTAGGTCTTGGACATAGAGAAGGATTGGACGAACTTGTTCAAAAGTATAACTAAAAAATAATACCATGGCTATCAATTTACAAAAAGGTCAAACAATTGACCTAAGAAAAAGTGATAAGGGAGATAATTACGACTTGTCAACTCTTACAATTGGGTTAGGCTGGGATGTTCGTGAAAAGAATGGGTTTTTCAGCAAACTCTTGGGTGCAAAAGAAGAAGAATATGATTTGGATGCAATCGCATTTCTACTTGATGGAAATGGTAAAGTTGTCAATATAGGTGAAAACAAACAGTGGAATAGCCAATATAAATCAACCTTATTTAAAAGTGATGTCATTTTCTTTAATAACGTATCTTTTCCTAACGGAACTGGTACTGCCAAAATGGTTTATCCTGAGACTTTATCAAAAGCACAGATGAGGGACAAAGTAAACACACTTTTAAGAAGTGGTGAAACTATTGTTCATACAGGCGATAATCTTACAGGTGAGGGAGATGGGGATGATGAACAAATTATTGTCAAACTTGACTCTCTTCCTCAAAGAGTTCAAAAGATATTATTTTTAGCTTGTATTTACCAAGGACAAAAAAAGAATCAACATTTTGGTATGATTGATAATGCTTTTATTAGAGCAGTCGATGCCAAAGGAAAAGAAATTGCTAAATACAGCTTATCAGGTACTGCATTTAGTGGAATGTGTTCAATGGTATTTGCAGAAGCATATCGAAAGGATGAAAGTTGGAAACTTAGAGCATTGGGTGAGCCCCTTAAAACCGATAATTTTGTGGAAATTCTAAAAACAAAAATTCAATAAAATAAATTATGGCAATCAATCTACAAAAAGGTCAAAGGATTGACCTTACTAAAAAAACAGGAGTAACTCTTTCAAGCTTTTGTGTTGGGTGTAATTGGGGTGCAATTGAAACAGTAGAATCTCGGGAAGTAGTTGTAAATGAGGGTATATTTGGTATTGGTAGAAAAACTGAATTTCGAAATTTCAAACAGGAGACAGATGTCGATCTCGATTTGAGTTGCATTTTAGTTGATAATAATGGTAATTTATGTGACCACATTTATTCGCCACTTTACAAAGTCGATTTACTTGCTAAATTTGGACTATCACCAGGCAAATTACAAACGTCTAATAATGCGCTAAAACATTCAGGAGATGATCAAGAAGGTGACAAGGGAGGGGATGATGGATTGGATAATGAAATAATAACAGTTGATTTAAATAAGCTCCCTTCAAATATAACTCAAATATTTTTTTTCCTAAATAATTGCGGGAAAGAAGATTTTTCACAAATCCCATATGCAAAAATAAGAATGTATGAAGGAACAAGTACACATGTAACAGAGGTATTTGCACAATATGATGTCGCAGCCGAGCAACAATATGCTCAAAAAACAGCATTAATAATGGGCAAACTTTATAAAAAAGATGATCAATGGAAATTTCATGCAATAGGAGATGCTACTGAAGATTGGTTTTTAGGTCAAACGATTCAACGAATTATTAAATCATATATTTAAAACAAAAATCAAATGGCAATAAATTTAGAAAAAGGTCAACGAGTAAATGTTGGACTACCCAAATTTGTGGTAGGTTTAGGATGGGATGCAAACGCTTCTAATACTGGTGAAGATTTTGATTTGGATGCATCGGTATTTCTTTTAGGAGAAAACAAGAAAATTATCTCAGATGATTATTTTGTTTATTATAACAATTTAAAATCCCCTGATGGCTCTGTCGAACATACGGGTGATAACCTTACAGGAGATGGTGATGGTGACGATGAAAGTGTGAAAGTTGATCTATCTAAACTTAATGCTAGTGTCTGTGAAATATGTATAGTAGTTACAATTCACAAAGCTGCCGAGAGAAGACAAAATTTTGGACAAGTAAGAAATTCCTTTGTTAGAATCTACAACCCTGACAATAATGAAGAAATCTTAAAATATGAATTAGAAGAAGATTTTTCAACTGAAACGGCTGTTGAATTCGGTCGGCTATACAAACGAAATGATGAATGGAAATTTGAAGCTGTTGGAGTAGGTCAAAGAGGTGGATTAAATGATTATTTAACTAAATATAATTGAACATTATGGCAATCACATTAGAAAAAGGACAAAGAATAAATTTAGAGAAAAGTAACGGCACTAAATTATTAAATGTATGTGTTGGTGTTAATTGGGGTGCAATTGAGTCTAAAAACTGGCTTGGATTAAAAAAAATTGAAGCGGTTGATTTAGATGCAAGTTGTGCAACGTATGACGATAATAATAAAGAAAAAGAAGTAATTTATTTTCGCAATTTAAAGTCAAATAATGGGGCGATAAAACACAGCGGTGACGATTTAGTTGGAGATACCGGGGGTGATGATGGTCTTGATAATGAAATTATTAGTGTAGATCTATCAAAAATTGATTCAAATGTAACAAAGATTGCTTTTGTATTGAATAGTTTCAGAGGTCAGGATTTCAAATCAATTCCATTTGCATCTATTCGACTTTACGAAGGAACTGCAACTAAAGTGAATGAAGTGATTGCAAAATACGACATTGCAAATGATTCGACATTTAGCGGTAAAGTATCAATGGTTTTGGGTGTTTTATATAAGAAAAATGGTGAGTGGAAATTTAACGCAATAGGTGAATCAACGAATGACAAAGATCTTAAAGGTACATTATCAACCGTAACTTCTAAATACTTATAAAAAAATGAGACGATTACCAGTTTATTTATTATTAGACACTTCTGGCTCAATGTCGGGAGAACCAATTGAAGCCGTAAAAAATGGTGTTCAGGTTTTAATTTCAACATTAAGGTCAGATCCTTACGCTCTTGAAACAGCTTATTTAAGTGTAATAACTTTTGATAGTTCGGCTAGACAATTAGTTCCACTAACTGAATTATCAATGTTTCAAATGCCTGAAATCCAAGCAAGTGGTTCAACTGCTTTTGGCGAAGCACTTTCTTTATTAGCAAATAAAGTTTCTACTGAAGTTACTAAAACAACAGCTGAAGTAAAAGGCGATTGGAAACCTATCGTTTTTTTGATGACAGATGGTGGTCCAACCGATAATTGGCAACAAGGGCTAGCAGATTTTAAAAGGCAAAAGTTTGGTATGGTTGTAGCATGTGCAGCTGGTCAAGGTGCTGATACAAACATTTTAAAACAGGTTACTGAAATTGTAGTTCAACTTGACACAGCTGATAGTGCTACAATTAAAGCATTCTTCAAATGGGTTTCTGCATCAGTTGGTACAACTAGTGCAAAAATTGAAACAGGTGGAAAAGAAGTTACAGGGCTAAACGAACTTCCACCTCCACCACCCGAAGTTAATATCGTTGTATAGATAAACATAGTTTTCTAACTATGACTAATTTTCATTTAACTTCAATCATTTGTTTTTGCTATCAAACAGATAGAGTATCCTTTTATATATTGGATACTCTATCGTAAATTTAAAATAATCATGGGCACTTATGTTAATAACAATTTAATACGTGGTGAAGTTGTTGAATATGAAACTACATATCATTGGATTATTTTCTTTTCGTTAAGAGCATTTTTTTCACTTTTTATTGCACCTCTTATTGATAGGTGGACAGATGAATTTGCAATAACCAATAAAAGAGTAATTATTAAAACCGGATTCATTAATCGTCGTACAGTTGAATTGAACTTATCAAAAATTGAAAGTGTAAACGTCAATCAAAGTGTTCTTGGAAGAATATTTGGGTTTGGAAGTTTGCAAATTGTTGGTACAGGAGGCACAAGAGAATTATTTACTAATATCAACAATCCAATAATTTTTAGAAAGAAATTTCAAGAACTTTGTTAAAATACGATAAATGAGACGACTACCTGTATATATTTTAATACAAACATCCGGTGCGATGAAAGGAGAACCAATTGAATCAATTAAGGTTGGTTTAGAATCAATGATTGCAAGTCTACGACAAGATCCTTTTGCACTTGAATCGGTTCAAATAAGCATCATTACATTTGACAGAACTCCTAACGAGATTGTTCCAATGACTGAATTGGAAAATTTACAAATACCCGTTATTAATCAACCAGCATCTGCTGGCGTTCACTTTGGTGAGGCATTGCAAATGCTATGTGGTAAAGTAGATAATGAAATAAAACTAAGCACACCTGACCGTAAAGGTGATTGGATGCCATTATTGTTTATAATGGCCGATGGAAGAGCATCAGACGTTCAGTTGTTTAAAGAAATGGTTCCACAATTGAAAAAAAGAAACTTTGGTAGCATAGTAGCATGTTGTGTCGGTGATAAAAGAAATATATCCAATTTGGAGCTTTTTGCAACTACTGTTGTTAGCCTAGATACCACAGATAGTTCTACTTTCAAACAATTCTTTAAATGGGTATCAGACTCTGTTGGAGTTGGAAATAGAAGTATTGGTGCAAGTGAGGGAATCTTATTACCGCCACCACCAGAGGAAGTACACACTGTAATATAAAAAAACATGAAATTATTTTTGATTATTTTTATAAATATATTAATTGTTGGGCTTTTCCTTTTTTCAAAACTAACACCCTACAAGGATAAATTAACAGGTAACTATTTGAAATCTTTCCTTTTATTTGAAAGAATATTCAATCCCATACTTAACTTTCTAAAAAGGTTTATAAAACCAACTCAAGTTGGAACTGGCATAGCTGTTGACATGTCCCAAATTATTTTACTTTTAATTCTGTTACTTATAAATGCAAAATTATGAGACGACTTCCAGTTTATTTCTTAATTGATGTTTCTGAATCAATGATTGGTGAGCCTATTGATCAAGTTCAAGAAGGTATTGCAAATATTATAAAAGATTTACGAACCGACCCCTATGCGTTGGAAACAGTTTTTGTTTCAATAATTGTTTTTGCCGGGAAAACCGAAAAAATTTCAAACTTTGTAGAACTGTATAATTACTACCCACCTAAACTCCCTATAGGTGGTGGTACTAGCTTGGGTAATGCTATTGATTTCTTAATGAAAGACATGGAAATTTCATTGCAAAAAACTACTTTAGAAGAAAAAGGTGATTGGAAGCCTATAGTTTTTCTATTTACAGATGGAAAACCTACCGATAAAGTCGATATTCCATTTGACAAATGGAATCAAAAATACAGGAACAAGTCAAACCTTGTGGCAATATCAATTGGTGACAATACAGATACAAAAGTACTTGGAAGAATAACTGATAATGTACTGTTACTAACCAAAACAGACAATGAATCATTTAAAAAATTCTTCAAATGGGTAACAGCTTCAATTAAAACAACAAGTACAAGTGTTGCTGCAACGAACGATGATGGTCTAAATTTAGCGCCTTTATCAAATGGTTATTTGGAGAAAATTGATTTGAACAAAACAAGCCGTCCAACTCTCGATGAAAATTTTGCAGTTATATTAGCAAAATGCCAAACGACAAATAAGTCATATCTTATAAAATATCAAAAACGTTTATCTCCTTCAGAATTTAAAGAAGTATCGTTAACTACATTAGATTATAAGCTAGTTGGTGCATTTCCAATAGAGAACTCATATTATAATTTATGTGAGGGGACGCAAAGCAACTCAAAAATCAATACTGCTGAATTGGTTGGATTTCCTTCATGTCCTTGCTGCAGTAATCAATTTGGATTTAGTTTTTGTTCTTGTGGAAATGTATTATGCACAGGAGAAGAAGAAATAACAAAATGTCCTTGGTGTGAAACAGAAGCTCATTTTGGCTTGTCAGAAGGTAATGCAAATGTAAATAGGACTAGAGGTTAATTACAAAAACAATAATATGATAATAGCACTATTGGGGGTCAATTTATTTGCACTTATTGGTTTATCAGTTGGTTTATATTTCAAATTCAAAAATACACCAAACAAAAAAGAACTTGCAAAATTAGCCACTCAAATATCTGAAATAAAAGTAAACATTGAAAAGTTGGCTGAGAAAAAATTCGTAGAAGATAATTTTGCTCAATCTTCAGAATTAAAAACTTTCAGTGAAAATTTGATTGAACAGTTAGATAAAAACTATAAAGAAATTCAGAAAATAATGGAAGCACAAACAGAATTAGAAAAATCGAATGAATTGAAAATTTCAAAAGAAGACGCAAAGGAGGAGTTTGTATCTAAAGAAACTGCTGAAAATGCAAAAAAGGAAATAGGTTCTCAGTTACAAGAAATAGGTAAAAACCTGAATGACTTACAAAAAGCATTAGAAGATATGAAATCAAATATTATTCCGGAATCAGTAACTCAAATCATTGATAATATGAAAGATTCTTTTGATAAGGTTATAATAAAAGTTCAAGAAATGTTCATGAACTCTACAGAATTAAATTCTGTTTCTCAAAAGAAAGATTTACCTACCGAAGCTAAAGTGGAGATTGTAACTGCGGATATAAATAAGCCAACAATTGAAAAAGAGAAAGATCTTGCATTTGAAAATCAGATTAAAGCAAAACAAATTCTTCTTTCTAATGGAAAAATGAACCAACCATACTCTTGTGCTTTCGATATAAGTACTTTTGGTATTGCTGAGATTGGTGATTTTGTTTTCGTTGGACTTGATTCAATAGGGCTATCTTATGATAAAGAGTCTAAAGAAATAAAAGGAATCCCTAGTCAGCCAGGCGACCATAAGATTAAAATCGAAATAATGCGAGCAGATTGGTCAGAAGGTAAACCTAAGTTTATTAGAGAAGTTAATCTTACAATTAATCCAGACCCCAAATCATTGTGGAACGATTTGCCTACTCCAAAAGATATTGAATATTACAAACCAGATAATGATAAACATTTCGTTAAAGTAAAAGCGAAAAATGGTGAAATTTGCAAGGATATGGTTGCTGCGAGTCAACGTGGACGTTCCCATGCTCACGAAGCAAAAGCTCGCGATGACGACTTTCAATTATTTTATGATAATGATAATGAATGGTATATTCTTGCGGTAGCAGATGGTGCAGGTTCAGCTATCTCATCTCGTAAAGGCTCTGCAATAGCTACTCAGGTAGCTGTTAATGTATGTAAAACACAAATTTCTCAGCATAATGAAGAATTTTGTAAGTTAATAAAAGGATTTAGTGAGGATAAATCTGACGAAAATCGCAAGAAATTTGGTGATTACTTATATACAATTGTTGGTAGCTCCATTTTTAAAGCCTACAAAGCAATCGAAGATGAAGCGAAAACGGCAGGTAAACCTGTAAAAGATTTTTCAACTACACTTATTTTCTCAATATGTAAAAAATTCTCGTTTGGTTGGTTTGTTGGAGCGTTTTGGGTTGGAGATGGTGGAATAGGGATTTACAATAAAGATACACACTTCATAAAAGTATTGGGTGAATCTGATGGTGGTGAGTTTGCTGGTCAAACACGTTTTCTTACAATGCCGGAAATTACTGAATCGAAAGAATTATACCGTAGACTTAGATTCGATATTGTTGATGATTTTACAGCATTAATTTTAATGTCAGATGGAATTACTGATCCAAAATTTGAAACTGATGCAAACCTTTCGAGAATAGAGAAGTGGGATGAACTCTGGCTAGATTTATCTAAAGAAGTTGATTTTTCTGATGACAACAAAGCATCAGCTGACCAACTACTTAAATGGTTAGATTTCTGGTCTCCGGGAAATCACGATGACAGAACAATTGCTATATTGTTTTAAACTATGGTTATCAATCTGTTCAAATATACTACTAAAAAGACTTTGACATTTGGATTCGCTGGAGCTGTTGGTGCTTTAGTTGGTTCGGGATGTACAGAGTTCTTTTTGGCATCAGGGTCTTCTGGAATTGGTGGTACAATTCTTCATGTTGCAATTTGGACTGGGATAATTAGTTTAGGTATTGCATTGGCTTTATTGACAACTCAAATCCTTTATTTAAAAAAGGCAGTTTTTTCAAAAGCAATTTTAAATGCAGGTTTTCGGGGTATTTTGACTGGGGGGATTGCAGGTGGGATTGCTCAAATAGTGTTTTTTTATACTGCAGCGATATCAACTCCTGTTGAAATTATAAGTAGAATAATCTGTTGGGGTATTTTTGGTCTCGGAACTGGATGGGGTATTTCAAAATTTGTTCCAAATTACCCGCAAAGAACAGCTATGATTGCAGGTTTTTTAGGTGGGTTAATTGGTGGTGCTGCATTTAGATTTTCGTTAAACTATTTGCCGGAACAGGCTAGCAGATTGCTTGGAGTTGCAATTGTGGGTTTCTTTATTGGATTGATGATTTCATACATTGAAGAATTATTTCGTGAAGCATGGTTGACAGTGGTATGGGGAAAAGATGAAAAAACGTCCATCTCATTAGGTGCAAAACCAATAGTTCTTGGTTCATCTTCTGAAGCCGATATTTATTTGCCTAAAGAAAAAGGATTCCCGCCCATAACTGCTATTATCAAAATTAATAATTCAAAAGTAGTAATTGATAACAAAATCAACAATAAGTCCACGGAATTGAGAAATGGAAGTAAAATCATGTTAGGAACTATTGAAGTAATCATAAATACTAAGTAATATCTCAAATACATTTTTTAGGACTAAATACGAAGAATATGGCAAAAAAAATAAAACTACAAGCAACCGATGGCTCTGATGTCGAATTCATTGATGATATGATTGGCTCAGGAGGTATGAAAGATGTTTATTTCAGTCCTGATAAAAGTTACGTTGTAGCTTTTTTCAGAGATAAGCAAGATGCAAATGCCATGGATAGATTGCAAAATATCACAGGTCCATATTTTCAAAGAATCTTTAATCAAGAAGGGGGAGATTATTGGAAGGACTTATACTGTTGGCCAACAAAAGTGGTACAGCATAATGGAAAGTTAGGATTAGTTTGTCCGACATACCAAAGTAAATTTTTTTTCCGAACAGGTTCAATAAATAATGATTTCCTTGGAATTAGAGGTCAAGAGAAACAAGGGAAATGGTATGCTTCTGCTAAGAACATGAACATGTTTTTAGCACCTGAAGAAAAGGGGGATTGGTTCAAATATATTCAGATTTGTATCAAAATTAGTAGGGCAGTCAAGCGCTTACACGCTGCCGGATTAGCTCATTCAGATTTATCTTATAAAAATGTATTGATTGATCCTACAACTGGAAGTGCAGCAATTATTGATATTGATGGGTTGGTGGTACCAGGAAGATATCCACCTGATGTACTAGGCACGCCTGATTTTATTGCACCAGAAGTTGTTGCAAGTAAGCATTTACCAATAACTGATAGCAACAGAAAATTGCCAAGTATTCAAACTGACAGGCATGCATTAGCTGTTTTAATATATATGTACTTACTTTATCGACATCCAATTAGAGGAGGCAAGGTAAATGATTTAGATCCAATGAAGGACGAGGATCTTTCGATGGGTGTTAAAGCACTATTTATTGAACATGCAACAGATGCAAGTAATCGAGTTAAAGTTAATCAACTTCATCCAAGTTCTCTGCCACAAGGTGATCCTTCAAAAATACCATATACAGTATGTGGTCCATATTTAAAAACATTATTCGATAAAGCTTTCATAGATGGTCTCAAAAACCCGGCTGTAAGACCTACTGCAGATGAATGGGAACAAGCATTATTGAAAACGGTTGATTTAATGCAACCTTGTCAAAATCCAAGATGTTGGCATAAATGGTTTATTTTTGATAATACAACCAAACCAAAGTGTCCATTTTGTGGAACAGAATATAGAGGTGAACTTCCAATACTTGAGTTATATTCTTCTCGAAGAGCAGGTACTTTCACGCCAGATAATTATAGATTAATGGTTTACAATAATCAATATTTGTATGAGTGGCATGTGAATAGAAATATAACACCTAATGAAAGACTACCACAAGAGAAAAGAAGACCGGTTGGATACTTTGTTTTTCATCAAAACAAATGGCTGCTTATTAACCAAAGACTGACCGATTTGGAAGATAAAACAGAAAACAAGAAAATTGGGATTGGAGAATCTGTTGAACTTACAGATAATAAACAAATTCTATTATCAAAAGAAGATGGTGGAAGGCTAATAATCGTAAGACTATTAAAAAACTAATTATGGGAGATTGTATTTATTGTTGTAAAGATGCAGGATTTCTGAAATCAAAGCATTCTGATTGTGAAGCAAGACATATTAATGGTTGTTCGTCATTAAAATCATTACTATCTAATGCATTTGTCAATGGTATTGATTTTTACACGATAGACAGACAAATAAAAACTCTATTATCAGACAGTTATATTAATTCCGAAAAACTAAAACAAATCTATTTGAATGCTTTTGACGAAGCAATTTCGAATTTTTTATATGATGGTGTAATATCTGATACTGAGAAAAAAACAGTTGCACGATTTCAACAATACACAAGTTTACCTCAACAAGTGCTTAATTCAAACAAATCACTTGAAAAGGTCGTTCAATCTGATATTTTACAATCTGTTCTTAACGGGATTATTCCAACTCCATCAATAACCATTCAAGGATCTCTTCCATTTATGATTGGTAAGGATGAAAAAATCCTCTGGGTATTTCGCGATGTTGAATTGGTGGAGCAGAAAATTAAACGTGAATTTGTAGGACGTTCACAAGGAATGAGTTTTAAAGTGATGAAAGGAGTTTATTATCGTGTCGGCAGTTTTAAAGGGTCTCCTATTGAAACTACTCAAATGTTGTCAGTTGGTAGAGGTGTACTTGTATTAACAGATAAAACTATTTACTATAATTGCCAACAAAAGAGTTTGAAGATTCCATATAAAAAATTGATTAGCATAGAGCCATACTCCGATGGTGTCGGATTTCAGAAAGATGGAGCTTCATCAAAGCCGTTCTTCTTAAAAGGGATGGATAGTTGGTTCACATATAACCTAATAACAAACTTACAATCAATTTAGCAGGAATCACTCCAAGAAAACTAATTTTGGAATTATTGAGTTTTCATTATGATTTATATAGTTAGAAATAATCAGCAATTTGGTCCTTATGAGCCACAAGTATTAAAATCCTATATCGAAGATGGAAAAATATTGTCATGCGACAAAGCTTTTTTGCAGGTAAATCCAAGTGATATTCAAACCGCAGGTTATTTACTAACAAAAATTGGTATAAAACCAACAGTTAAACACAAAGGGAATATATTATCACAAATTAAAGATATTGGTAGAGAATTAATTATACCTAACGATGTTTTTTCAAAAAAAGAACTTCTTAAAGATAAACGCTTATTGGTGTTAGCATTAATTGGACTACTACCTGTTTTTTTGATTCGTTTCTCATTAGGTGAGTTTTTTACATTTTATACGATTGCTTTATATTTCTCTGTTATATGGGGGTTATTCTTTTTTTATCTATTCAAAACAAATCAGGTAAAGACTAAAACTACAATACTGTTATTTTTTAGTTCACAGATTATCATTTTTGTTCTTTGGGATATTTTTCAATTACCTAAATGGCCAGTAATCAGTTTTTTCTATTCCCTAACAGAAAGCACCAATTGGTTATACAGGCTAACGGGCTTTATATTGGGTGTCGGTTTTTGGGAGGAATTAGTTAAGGCTATTCCTATATTTATATTGATCAAAAAGGCTAAAGAGCCTTTTATTCCGCAAAGCTTAGTTTTTTATGGCCTAATGTCTGGCATTGCTTTTGGCGTTTTTGAAGGCGTTCAGTATCAAATGACAGTAAATGCCAAATTAGATTATAGTTCAGCATTTTTTATGAATGTTGCTCGACTCACAAGTTTGCCGTTTTTACATGCAGTTTGGGCTGGTATAAGTAGCTACTTTTTATCGTTTTCAGTTTTATATCCAAAGTACAGATTATCTTTATATTTTTTAGCTATCTTTATTCCGGCAATTTTACATGGATTTTATGATACTCTTGGTTGGAGTATATTGGGTTTAATTCTAACATTATTGAGTGTGATTTTACTTATGAGTTATTTAAAACAAGGAGTGAATTATCAATCAAAACTATCTAAATAATTAAAAAGGAACATGGACGCAAAGAAAGAATTAATAAAACAACTTCATAAAAAATATAATGGTCATTTTTATAGCCAACTAATTAAGGTTTTATTTATACTCCTTTTTATACTACTTACTCCATTTTCAATTTATGAAAAATGGCAAGATAATGAAATTTTAACGCTAATGCTTTTAATCATTGCAGAATTTGTTTTTATATTTATTTTGATAATACTTTTTAATTCAGCCAAAGAGCATTATTCGCTAAAAAATAGCAGTATTTATAAATGTATTGATAATCCGGAAAGTATAACTGAAATTATTGTTAAGCAAAAAAAAATATTATTTGAGATTAAAGGAATGGAAGATGAAACAATTTTCATAAAACACTCTGCTAAACGAGAAAAATTATTGTCGTATATAAAACAAATTTTTGGAGAAAATAAAATTATAAACAATTATTAATTAAACAATTTAACAATTAAAATCATGAGTAACTTAAATGAATTAAAAAAGTCAATACTTGCCGATGGCGTAATTGATGAACAAGAAGTAAAACAACTTCGTGAAGTTTTGTATGCAGATGGAATAATTGACAAAGAAGAAGCAGAATTTCTGTTTGAATTGAATGATGCCGTATCCGGAAAAGAAAATCATGAAAGTTGGGAAACATTATTTATTGAAGCAATTTCTAGTTTTCTATTGGATGATGAAACATCGCCCGGTGAAGTTGATGAAGATGAAGCAAAATGGCTTTTAGAAAAAATTCAAGGAGATGGAGTAATTGATGGTATTGAATTAGCATTATTGCAGAATTTAAAATTGAAAGCCAAATCTATTCCCGAAACTTTAATTGCTATTATCAAATAACAATGGAACACAAAAAGCATTTTACTGGTTTAACTGACGAGCAAGTCCTTGAAAGTAGAGCAAAAAATGGAGCAAATATTTTGACTCCACCTGAGCGAGATCCTCTATGGAAGCAATTTCTAGAAAAATTTGAAGATCCAATTATCAGGATATTATTAATTGCGGCATTCCTATCTTTAGGTATCTCTTTCGTTCACATGCAATTTGCTGAGACTATAGGTATTTTTTGTGCTATTTTCTTAGCTACAGTAGTTGCTTTTTGGTTCGAGATGGATGCTAATAAAAAATTCGATGTACTAAATCAAGTGAATGATGATACTTTAGTCAAAGTAATACGAAATGGAAATGTTTGTGAAGTATCAAAAAAAGATATTGTTGTTGGTGATATTGTAATTCTTGGAACCGGCGAAGAAGTCCCCGCAGATGGTGAACTTTTGGAAGCAGTTTCATTACAAATCGATGAATCCTGTTTGACAGGTGAACCAATAATTGACAAGACTACCAACACTGCTTATTTTCATACAGATTCAACTTATCCTTCAAATTGGGCCATGAGAGGAACAATGGTGAAAGATGGTCATGGTATTGTAGAGATAAAGAATGTTGGTGATGCTACTGAATATGGAAAAGTTGCTGAAAGATCCACTGAAATGAGTGGAGAAGTAACTCCACTGAATAAACAACTAGATAAATTAGCTAAGTTTATTGGTGTTGTGGGTTTATTGCTTGCAGCATTTACGTTCCTTGCACTATTTGTTAAAGATTTATTCTTGGGTGATGTAACTTATACTTTAGGTCAATTAGGCTCAGTTGGTATTGTTGTTTTAGCAGCAATGATAGCATTAGTTAAAGTTTGGCTACCAATTTTCTATGATGCTTTTGAACTTCTCGGTAAAGAAAAAGAGATGCCCAAAAGTGTAGATGAAGGAAGTTGGTTAAAGTGGATTGGATTTGGACTAATAACTTTTGCAATATTAATAGCTGTTGGTTCATTGTTTGGAATCAACCCTCTAAATAAAGCTTCATGGGTAGATTTAGAGGTAGCTGGTCGTATTTTGCAGTATTTCATGGTAGCAGTAACTTTAATAGTAGTGGCTGTTCCTGAAGGATTACCAATGAGTGTAACCTTGAGCTTAGCATTAAGTATGCGTAACATGCTTAAAAATAACAATTTGGTTAGAAAAATGCATGCTTGCGAAACAATGGGTGCGACTACAGTTATCTGCACTGACAAAACAGGTACTTTAACCCAAAATCAAATGCAAGTTTATAAAACAAACTTTTGGGCATTAGATGATAAAGCATTGTCAAATAATGAATATAGTAATATCATCAAAGAAAGTATTTCTGTAAATTCAACAGCATATTTGGATTATTCAGATTCAGCAAAAATCAAAACATTAGGAAATCCTACTGAAGCAGCCTTATTGTTATGGTTGCATCTACAAAATGTAAATTATTTAGATGTTCGTGAGGATGTGGAGGTAATTGAACAATTAACTTTCTCAACAGAAAGAAAATTTATGGCTACCTTGGTTTCATCTCCTTTGTTGAATAAAAAAGTACTTTATGTGAAAGGTGCTCCTGAAATAGTACTCTCACATTGTAATCAGGTCCTACATTCAGATGGCATGAAAACGGTATCTGAATCTTCCATTATGATAGAGGAATTGTTGACACAATATCAAAATCAAGCCATGCGAACCCTTGGGTTTGCTTATGAGATAATTGAAGATGATGATGCTAGATTTGAGGATGGAGCATTAGTCAATGCTAATCTTTCATATTTAGGTATTGCGGCAATATCTGATCCTATACGTGAAGATGTTCCTCCGGCAGTTTTAGATTGCTTAAATGCAGGTATCGATGTGAAAATTGTTACTGGTGATACTCCGGGAACTGCGAAAGAAATTGGTAGACAGATTGGAATCTGGAATGATAGCGATAAGCTTCATAATATTATAACTGGCGTTGAATTCGAAGCACTATCAGACGAAGAAGCTCAAAAAAGAGTTCAGCACCTCAAAATTATGTGTCGTGCACGTCCAACTGATAAACAACGCTTAGTTCAACTACTTCAAAAGAATGGTTCTGTTGTTGCTGTTACAGGCGATGGTACAAATGATGCACCAGCGTTGAACTATGCACACGTAGGTTTATCAATGGGTTCTGGAACAGCAGTTGCAAAAGAGGCAAGTGATATTACATTACTTAATGACTCTTTCAGTAGTATAACTACAGCTGTTATGTGGGGTCGATCTTTGTATCAAAATATACAACGATTCATACTTTTCCAGTTGACAATAAATGTAGCAGCACTAATTATTGTATTGTTAGGTTCAATCTTTGGACATGAGTTACCATTGACTGTAACTCAAATGTTATGGGTCAATTTGATTATGGACACCTTTGCAGCTGGTGCTTTAGCATCTTTGCCTCCTAATCCGCGTGTGATGGAAAATAAACCTCGTAAAAACGAAGATTTCATTATTTCACCATCAATGCGATTCAATATCTTATTTGTTGGATTAACATTTGTGGTCATTTTACTTGGGCTTCTTTTTATGTTCACTAATGATAATGGTCTAATAAGCCGATATGATCTATCTCGATTCTTCACTATTTTTGTAATGCTTCAATTCTGGAATATGTTTAATGCGAAAGCATTCCTTTCAGGAAAATCTGCATTTTACGAACTTCATAAATGTACAGGGTTCCTGCTTGTAGCAACTGTCATTTTTGTAGGTCAAATTCTTATAGTTGAGTTTGGTGGAGATGTGTTTCGTACAATGCCACTTTCATTAACTGACTGGCTCATAATTGTTGGTTCAACGTCATTTGTCTTTTGGATTGGTGAAATCATTCGATTAGTGAAAAAAAAATAAACAATATAAGATTCAAATTTTATTATAATTGTATGTTTTTGGGAGGAATAATTCCTCCCCATTTTAACTTTAATGAATTCACTAAATTATATTTTATATGGCTGTAAATAACGATTTGCAAAATACGAATGATAAATTAGGAGTACTAAATATTATAGTAATAGTATTATCAATCTATGTTTTATTAGCATTAATAGTTGATACAACATTTACGCTACCAGCTGAGACATCAAGGCTTTTAAATTACATTGATATTTCAATTTGTATCTTCTTTTTTACAGAATTTATTATCCGATTCTTTAAAGCTGAAAACAAACTTAAGTTTATGGTTTGGGGGTGGATTGATTTAGTTTCAAGCATTCCAATGGTTGGTATTTTAAGAGTTGGTCGTATATTTCGGCTTATCAGATTACTTCGCATAGTAAGGGCATTTCGCTCAACAAAAAAACTAGTTCATCATCTATTTATAAACAAAGCTCAAGGGGCATTTGTATCGGTATTCAGCATCGCTGTATTATTACTTATTTTCTGTTCAATTGCTATTCTTCAAGTTGAAACTGACCCAAATAGTAATATTAAAACAGCCGAAGATGCAATTTGGTGGGCGTACGTTACAATAACAACAGTTGGTTATGGAGACAAATTTCCAGTAACTACTGAAGGTCGAGTTATTGCATCTATCTTAATGACTGCCGGGGTTGGCCTTTTTGGAACTTTTACTGCATATGTGTCCTCTTGGTTTTTATCTAGTGGGAAGAAGAATATAACTGAATAATTTTCTGACCGTTATTTGCTTGAGTAGTTTTTACAAATAATTACCACTCTAAAAACAATAATATAAATAGAAGAATTCTAATCCTTGAAAAAAGTCACTATAGATAAAATATACTCAATTGGATATATTTAAGTATATCTGCAAGTGTAAAAATAAAGTATCACAATAGAAATCTAAGTATTATGACAAAGCATTTAATAATTCTGTTTACATTCTTGTTCGCTTTGACAATTAATGCACAAGTTCATGTTAGAGGTTATACAAGAAGTAACGGTACTTATGTTGCACCACATATGCGTTCAAGTCCCAATTCTACGCCAACAGACAATTACAGTTACCCAGGCAATACAAATCCTTATACCGGAAAAACTGCGACAGGAAATCCTGATGCATATTTGAAGAATTATAACAGTAATAATACAAGTTCTTCAGATGTTTGGGTTAACGGCTATACAAGAAAAGATGGAACTTATGTACAAGGTCATTGGAGGTCTACTCCCAATGGTAATCCTTACGACAACTATAGCTATCCAGGAAATACAAATCCATATACTGGAAAAACTGCAACAGGAAACCCAGATACTTACTTGAGGAATTATTATGTAAAGTCTAATACTTTAAATGTTCGTTCCGGACCTTCAAAGAAATATCATGTAATAAACTCTTTAAATTATGGTGAAAATATTGAAGTCTTAGAAACATCTAATCAAAATTGGACAAAAGTAAGAACTAGCTATTTTGATTCAAATACTTTTGAGACTAAATATAAAATTGGATATGTTTACAGTTCTTATATATCTTCAGCAGACCCAGTATTTACTTCACAGAACGAGTTATCTACCTATAACACATATAATTCAAATACCTTATCTTCTTCAAGCCATCCTTATGGTCTAAATAACGGTAAAATTTCTATTTGGACAAGCTGCCCAGACGATGGAGTAATCTCTGTATACATTGATAATATGTATAAAGGTCAGATTACTTCTTATTTTCAAAGTAACTCAACTCCAAGTTGTGGTGACAATGGAACATTAGGCATATTGTTACCTGAAGGAACTTATAAATTAACTGCCAAAGGGACTAATAAGAAATGGGAAGATAACATAACAATTAAAGCTGACGAATGTAAATTAGATCAGCTTTCAAGATAAAAACCATGAAATAAAATACAAATGGAAATAAATAACAATTTAAATAATCAGCTGTTTGTGTCATTCAAAAACAAAATCAAGGGAACCTAGCTAAAATATTTGGTTAAACAGGATCCTGTCAAGTAGCAAATTGCAAACAATCACAT
>Ga0118677_10006617_pt1 | contig 19514 bp, 19 predicted proteins | sample AliMusrvi5mmetaG_FD_86154 | JGI IMG/M metagenome (GOLD analysis project Ga0118677, IMG submission 86154)
GTTTTATGCTGTGCAATGGCTGATTTTAATTGTTCGGCTGGTTCACCATCCGCCAGGCGCACGGCAACCACTTCCACCAGCGGCTTTCGCCAGACCTGCCAGGAAGGCCCTGACATAATCTGGCGAACAGATACAACCAGTGCATCCGGCCCCAATTCTTTTTTAATCACTTCCAATGCGGTAAGCATATTTTCCGCGCGAACAGTTCTCGTAATCATGTCTTATTATTCCTGACTCTATTTTACCGGAATATCGACCATACCATGCGCCTTTACCTTGGTTCCCTGGCTGATTTCAGAAAATGCCAGGACCACAAGCGAAGGGAATGATTGTTCCGTTAATCGCCTGAACGCCAGCCTCAGTTCGCGCGGGCAGAGCAGAACAGGCAGGAAGCCTTCCTGCGCCATTTTCTCCATATTTTCGCCCGTCGACCGCAGCAATTGTTGGGCTGTATCGGGATCGATTTGAAACCCCAGCCCGCCGTCGCTCGAGTTTAATGCATTTCGCAGGGTCCGCTCAAGAATAGGGGAAAATGTGAAAACATGAATATACCCATCATTATCCCGGTACATATTCGAAATGGTCAGCGCCATGGTCTGGCGTACAGCCTCAGCCAGGATATTGGCATCCCGGGTGACCGTGGCATGCCTGGAAAGGACTTCCAGCACGCCGGTCAAATCGCGAATCGGTATGCGTTCCCGCAGCAAGTTTCGCAAAATATCCTGCATATCGCCCAGGTTGAGCAATTCGGGAACGACTCCTTCCACTGCAGCCGGAGATTTCTGGCGCAGGTTGTTCAACATTTCCTGCATCATCTGCCGGCTGAGCAGTTCGCCCGCATGGCTGCGTAAAATTTCAGTCAGGTGCGTGCTCAGGGCTGCCAGCGGGGTGACAACCGTATAACCAGCCAACTCAGCCCGCCCTTTTTCGGATTCGCCAATCCAGTAGGCCGGCAGGCCAAAGGCCGGTTCAACCGTCTGGATGCCTCGAATGCTCGGGTCCACTTCGCCCCCGGGAATGGCAAGGTAGCGGTCGACATAAAGGTCGCCTTTCGCCATTTCTTCACCTCGGACCTTAATCCGGTATGTTTGCGGTCCAAGGCGCAGGTTATCGCGGATGCGGACAACCGGGATCACAAAGCCCAACTCCGTCAGCAGCTGCCGCCGGATGTTGGTCACCTGGTGAAGCAAATTATCCGCACGCTCCTCATCCACCAGCGGCAGCAGGGCATAGCCCACCTCCAATTCAACCGGGTCAACGGCCACCTGGCTCATCATTTGCTCAGGTGTCTCAAGCGCCGGGACCGGTGGTGGAGCCGCTTTCGCAGCAATGGCCGCCTTTTTCACTTTCTGTTCCGCGCGCCAGAGCGCATAAGATCCGCCGCCCAGCGCCCCCGCCACCAGCATAAAAGGCAGTTTTGGAATACCGGGGATCAGCCCCATGATGGCAATAATGATCGTGGCGCCGAACATCATCCTCAGGTTGGAAAGTTGGCCGATCACATTCGTTCCCAGTGATTCCGTACTGGTATTGCGGGTGACGATCAAACCAGATGCAGTTGAAATCAGCAAAGCCGGGATCTGGATCGCCAGGCCTGCGCCTACTGTGACCAGGGCATAGCTTTGCAGGGCCGTGGCGGCGTCCAGGCCGCGTTGAAAAACACCAATGGCAATACCGCCGAGGATATTGACAATAATCACAATAATGGCCGCAATCGCATCACCGCGCACAAACTTGCTGGCGCCGTCCATCGCCCCATAAAAGTTGGCTTCCATTTGCACATCGGCGCGCCGTTTTTTGGCTTCCGTTTCATCGATATTTCCCGAATTCAGGTCCGCATCGATGGCCAGTTGCTTGCCGGGCATGGCGTCCAACGTAAAACGCGCTGCCACTTCAGCCACGCGGCCTGCGCCGCTATTGATCACCGAAAACTGGATCACCATCAACATGATGAAAATCACCACACCCACAAAGTAATTGCTGCCCACGACCAGGGTGCCAAAGGTGGATATCACATCTCCGGCATTACCCTGGGTTAAAATCAACCGGCTGGCCGCAACATTTAGGCCCAAACGAAACAGGGTAATGATCAGCAAGAAGGATGGGAAAACAGAGAAATCGAGCACCCTTGTCACATACATGCTCAGCAGCAGGATGCCAAGCGAAAGCGCCAGGTTAAGCACCACCAGGATATCGACGGCAAAATTGGGCAGCGGGATAAGCATCATCGCCACCAGGACAACGATAAGAAACGCCATAAACAGGTCGTTGTTTTTTAATAAAGCCCGGTAATCAAACCTGGGGAGAGTGAATCTTGCTGTTGTCATATAGATTTTCTCTTAATTTTTCCGGTTTTTTAGTTTAAACACATACGCCAGAACTTCAGCCATTGCCATATATAAATCCGGCGGAATTTCCTGGTCAATTTCTACAATACGATACATGGCTCGTGCCAGCTGCACATTTTGAACAACAGGCACGTTATTATTTTTCGCGATTTCAACTATTTTTTCAGCCGTAAACTGGGCTCCTTTTGCCAGCACGCGCGGAGCCTCCATGGCTTTGGAATCGTATTTTACCGCCACGGCCAGGTGAGTCGGGTTGGTAATAATCACATCCGCCTTGGGAACAGCCGACATCATGCGCATCCGCGCCATCCGCCTCTGCTGTTCTCTAATCCGGTTTTTGATGACCGGGTCCCCTTCAGACGACTTATACTCTTCTTTAACTTCTTCCTTGGTCATCTTCATATTGCGCATAAATTGCCAGCGTTGGTAAAGGTAATCCGCCACTGCCAGCACCAGGTAAAAAGTGGCGATCCGGATAATCAATCCAATCGCCAGCCCCACCCAGCGCACCACTCCTGACCTGAGCTCCATCTGTGACAGGTCGAGAAAAACGGCCATATTTTCCTGCAGATAGCTATACGCAACATAGCCCACAAGCAGGATTTTTAATGTGGATTTTAATAATTCAAACAGGCCTGATGTTGAAAACAGGCGCTTTAATCCATTAAGGATATTGACTCTCGTAATATCAAACACTGGACGCTTATCAGCCCAGACAAATCCAATTTGCACCATGGTTACCGTAACACCCACCACCAGCAATCCCAGCATGATCATCGCCAGAGGGATGATCAACCGCCCAAAATCCTGGAAAATCGTTTGTTCCAGCCAGACATAGGTGATATCGGCGGCATTCATGTTGTGGATGGTGTTGACGACAATTTCTGTCAGCGCCTGGTAAAGGTCGCGTCCCGGGCCCTGAAGCAGCCATGCCCCGATTAATAGCGCCATCGCAGCATTGATTTCAATGCTTTTCATCACCTGGCCGCGGCTGCGAGCCTCTGCTAGTCTTCGCGCACTTGGGGCCTCAGATTTATCAGCCATTGATTAGGCTCCCAATAACCTGGACATGACAACACCGATGCTGTTGATCATGCTGCGTACCGTAGGTGCAACATAACTCAGAGTTAAACCGACACCCAGAAACCCGATCAGAATTTTGATATTAATTCCCAGGAAGAACACCTGTATCTGGGGCGCCACTTTATTCAACAGGCCAAAAGTGATATCTGCCAGTAAAATCGCCCCGGTGATCGGCAGCGCCATCTGAACACCGCTGGTTATAATCATGGAAAACAATGTCACCAGCCTGTCAGGCGTTAAGGTCATTAATTTATCGATCCCGCTGTTGACTGGGAAAGCCTCGAATGTTTTTTGCAAACCGATCAGGAAAACATGGTGCCCATTAATCGCAAAAAAATAAAGATAAATAATGAGCATAAAAAACTGGTCATAAGCTGAACCGGTATCATTCAAGGTCGGGTTAAAAATTTGAGCGGAACTGAAACCCGCGCTCATTTCCATCATTTTGGCCGCCACCTGGAAAACGCCAAATATCATCGTAACCGCCATGCCTGCCATGGCGCCGACAATCAACTCCTCTAGAATCGCTTCCAGGAACGCAATCAAAGGCATGGCATCTGCCGCACTGGTTGTTTGTGTACTTTGCCAGGGGAAAATAAACATGGAAAGTAGAATCCCCAGCCCAATTTTCACCTGGTTGGGGATCAACGACCCGCCCAGAAATGGCAGCGCCAGCATGATCATTAACACGCGCGTCAGCACCAGGATGAAGATCTGGGTTTGTAGAAGGGATACGATCATTTAATCTATGAACTCCATATAAAGCTTAATCGATGAAAACAGCGCTTCCCGTAAACAGGCTGTGAAGCACTTCTAAAGAAAGCATAAAATTTACTGAACGATATGGTTTATGTTGCAAGGGCCATGCCTGCACACCTCAGGTGGTTTAAATAAAAAACACCTTGACCGTGCGCTTTTTTATGCGCTATCCGCGTCGGGCTAAAACCTTAAAGATCCGGGTTGGTCTGGAAGAAAATTTACTTTTTGTCCCCGGCCTGCCCAAAGCGAAAATACTGCATCATATTCGCCCGCATGTTTTCAAGCTTTTCCGGGGTTAATTTCAAGATCGTCATCGAAGCCGGGTGCACTTCACGTTTTCCAAGTTTACTTAAAGTGGTTTGATCCATCGGGCACAGCGCATTAGCAATATTGACGATGGATGACAGTTCAGGGCTGACCTTTGCCTGGTTTGGGGAATGGTGGCATTTTATGGCCTCAACCAGGGTCGCCGGAAAACTCCATTTGGCCGCCATTAATCCCCCAACGGTCGCATGGTCAATGTCGAAAAGCTTTTGTTCCACCTGGTAAAAGGTCAGTCCGTAATTTTTAACCAGGTCAAACAAGCGGTCATAATCTGCCAGAGCGAACTGGTCGAGCATCAATTTACCCATGTCGTGCAGTAATCCGGCCACATAGGCATCTTCCGGATTCGGGTAGGAAAAAGCGCGCGAAAACCATTGGGCTGCCATCCCGGTCGCCACCGAATGGTTCCAAAGCTCTCCTGAACCCAGCCGGTAGCCCGGCAGGCTGCCTGTCAGGCTGCTCGAGGCTTCGACGCCCAGGACAAGCGTGCGGATGCGGCCAAAGCCCAATCGAACCACAGCATCAGATAAATTGGTACAGGAAGGGCCGTAACCCAGGTAAGCCGAATTGGCCGCCTGCAGCGTGCTGGCAGCCAGGGCCTGGTCCAGGCCCAACAATTCACCGATCATGCTGGCGTTTGTTTTAGAATCTTCCAAAGCATGCAGAACGCGTGTAACCGTTGAAGGCATCGGTCGCATGCGGTCAATCGAAGCCAGTACTTTTTGCAGCCGGTGGGACACACCGCTGCCTGTTTTTTGTGGATTCTCCATCCACCCGCCTTTTCTGGACTAATCAATGTACTAAACTCGGCAGGCTTTGAAAGATACCCGCAGTAAAAGCAAGCATCTGTTGCAACATCCAACCACCCAGGATAATAATAATCGCCACCATAGCAGCAAACTTGGGAATAAAAGTAATGGTGACTTCCTGGATCTGGGTTGCTGCCTGTATTAAACTGATTATACTGCCTATAAGTAGACTCGCCAACAAAAAAGGCGCAGCAATTTCAAGCGTAACCATAATCGCTCTCATGGCAAAAGAAATGACATAACTTTCGGTCATAATGATCTACCTCCGATCATTTGAAACTTGTCACCAGTGATTGTGTTACCAGATACCAGCCATCTACCATAATAAAAAGCAGCAGTTTAAAAGGCAGTGAAATCAAGGATGGCGGCAGCATCATCATCCCCATTGAAAGCAGCACGCTCGAAATAACCATATCCATCACCAGGAATGGGATAAAAATCACGAACCCCATTGTAAAAGCCGTCCGCAGTTCGCTGATGACAAAAGCCGGCAGCAGCACAACCATGGAAATGTCGTCCCTGGTTTTCGGGCGTTCCTGTCCATTGAGTGAAACAAACAATTCCAGATCTTTTTCACGCGTCTGGCGGAACATAAAATCCCTTACTGGAGCCAACCCGTTTGTAATCGCCGTGTCCTGGGAAATGGTCCCTTTCAGGAAGGGTTGGATCGCAGTCTGGTCAATCTTGGAATAAGTGGGCGCCATGACGAAAAAAGTCAGCAGCAGCGCCAGGCCAACGAGGACCTGCGTGGGGGGGACCGTGGGGGTCCCGATTGCGTTTCTGAGCAGGGAAAGCACGATAACGATGCGGGTAAAAGCGGTCGCCATAATCACGATGGATGGCGCCAGTGAAAGAACAGTGAGCAAGACCAACAATTGCACGCCCGTGTTGACATCTTTAGGTTGGTTAGCCTGTCCGACTGTCAGGGTCACCCCCGGGGCAGTGAGTTGAGGCGTTCCCGCGCAGCCGGTGAGCATCAACAGTAAAAGGATAATGCCTAAAATTTTTGAAACACGGATAATTTGTTTCATTCGACACCCTGCTGTTGTGTTCCGGGTTGTTTTTCTTCAGAGCTGTTTTTTTGAAACAGGCTTAATGTCTGTCTCATTGAATTTTGAAGAATGGCATTAAATCCGGAAGACTCATTTGGGGGATTTTCAATCAGGGGCTGTTCCTGAACAGTTTCTTGAATTTCAGTTTCAACCTCGGCAATCAGGCTCATCGATTGGTCTGTCGCTCCCACCAGGAATTCCTGCGCTCCGACCTTAAGCAGGTAAAATGTCTGCCGCGGGGAAGGGCGCACTGTTTCAATGATTCGCAGTTTGTTTTGAACCTGGCCGGGTTGTTTCTTTTGCCACCAGCGCAGCATGGCGAAAAACAGGTAGATCAGACCAAAGACAAAGATAATTTTTAAAACCACGTCCAGGGTGATATCAAAAGAGGTCGAAGGGGCAACAAAGCCCGGGTTATCTCCCTGGCTTGCAGCCACCGGTTGATTATTGGCTTCTGAAGAAATATAAGCGCCAACCAATACGGCGATGAGCAGCAGTACGGAAATAATATAAGGGAGAACTTTCTTCAGCTTTGGATCAATCGGTAAACGGTCCAGAAAATGGGTCACGGTCATCCTTCCTGAATGGGAGAAATCAGTTCGGTGATACGCACACCGAACTTGTCGTCCACCACAACCACATCCCCTTTCGCAATCAAGCGATCGTTGACAAAAATATCAACCGCCTCGCCGGCAATCCGGTCCAATTCAACCACAGAGCCTTTTTGCAGCTCAATCACCTGGCGTACGGTCAGGCTGGTGCGTCCAAGTTCCACCGTCAGCGTGAGGTGAACGCTCCAAAGCATATCCAGGCTGGAGGCGTTGGGTTCACGGCCTGATTCCGCCATTTTTCCAGGACGGTGAGACTCGGCCAGTTTTGCCGAAATTTCATCAGTGAATCCGCCCACTCCCATTTGTTGAGGAGCATTGGTCATTTCAGAATTTTCACTCATAGGTTCACTCGCCTTTCTATCTACTCCGCCGTGTATTTTCCCGAAATCTGAATCGCCAGCCGGTTGCCTGCCCGCCCAATATAGCATTTGAAACGCGGAATATGCGCCACTTCAACTGGCAGTTCATTGCTCGCTTCGGTATCCAATACCAGCACATCACCCGGTTTCAAATCGTACAATTCCTTCATCGACAGGCGGGTATTGCCCATTAATACCCTCACCGGAAGTTTGACCATCGACAGGTTCTCATACATTTTTTGTTTAGCCATCGGATCCAGAAGCTGTTCCTTGCGGCCGGCGATCACGCGGTGGGTATTTAATTCATTCATAACCGGTTTGAGCATCGAATAAGGAATATAAAAGCTCATTGTCCCGGTAATATTATTAATCATCAGTTCAAAGGTGACCATCATCACGCGTTCATTGCCGATCATCATCTGCACCCAATGCTGGTTAATGGTACTGTCCACCAATTTTGGCTCCACATTAACCACCTTGGACCAGGCTGCCTTTAAATCGTTCAACATGTTTTCCACCAGGTCCTGCAGCAGGGCCTGGTCAATATCCGTCAGAACATGGTCTTTAAACCTGGGATCCGAGCGCCCCCCCAGGCGCTGTTCGAGAATAATATAATTCACTTCCTGGGAAATTGTGATGACCATTTGCCCGGGCAGTGGCGCCAGGTTAATCAGGTGGAAAAGGCTGTTCGGGTTCATGTCAGCCAAAAAATCGTGAAAACGTCCCTGTTCCGTGTGCACAATCCTCGGGCGCACATTGGTGCGCAGGTAGGTCGGCAGTGTATTGGATAAGCGTTCGCCCAATTCTTCATGCACCAGTTCAATGGCGCGCATCTGGTCCTTTGAAAAACGATCCGGCGACCAGAAGTTATAAGGTCGCACGCGTTTTTCTTCCTCCTCGCCCCCTTCTTCAGATTTAGGCTTGGTTTCCTCGCCCATCAATTTGGCGAGGTTTACCCCCGAGGAGTCGTCAGAGGCTTCGATTTCTATCGCCCCAGCCAGAAGGGCATCAATTTCAGCTTGAGTGAGCATAGACCTTCTCCCGGTTCCGAACTACTGCACGACAAACTCCGTAAAATAAACCTGGATGACCTTATAGTCTACCAGCCTGGTATTGAGTGCCTGCATAATTTCCTGGCGCAGGGTCTCCTTGCCTTCAGATGTGTAAATCTGGTCATATTTTTTTGTTCCAAGCAATGTGATAATCACATCGTTGATGACCGGCAAACGGGTCGTCAACTCATCTTTGAACGTCGTTGTATAAGATTGGCTGACTGAGGTCGATGGAGCAGCGGCAGAGCCTGCTGCAGGATCTGCGGTTGGAACGACTTTATTGAGATATTTTGACACATCATTCGGGGCAAATTCCAGCACAACGGTGGTTTTTATAAATGTTCTGCCGCTGGGATCCGCCAGGTTGACAATTTTGGAGCCTGTATCCAGTAAAATTCCCTGCCCGGGTTGAATTTGTCCCGCAGCCAGGTTTGAGTTCGAATTATTACTGCTGGTGTTGGATTGGCCCGGAGTATTGCTGCCCGGCGCGGGTGTTTTATCGTTCGGAGCGGCCGGGGTTGCGCCCTGGGCTGCCACGGGCAGTTGGGGGGTTTGGCCGGGCAGGTAATACATCAAATAAAATGGCTTGGGCATTTCATCCGGCCCGAAGATAATATAGACCATCAGCAGGTTGGTTATGGCAGTGGAAAGAAAAACAATCACCGCCAGAATAATGGCGATTGTCCTCAAAATTCCAACAATATTAATGCTAAAGGAACGCTTGGGTTTGGCTTCGCTTTGATCTGTCATGGTTTTACTGACCTCCTGCGGTTACGGAGCCGCTGGTGTTGTCTGTTGATTAAGATTATCCTGCACAGGGACAGGGTAGACAATCACAATATCCGCCCTGCTGTTAAGCGCTTTGTGTTCAGGCGTATCGTTTGGAAAAACGGGTGCAGTCTCCCCCCTGGCAGTTGGCATCAGGCGGTCGGCAGCAATCCCCTTGCTGATGAAATAGGCATTGATCAAATTCGCCCTGGCAAAAGACAATTCCCAGTTATCCTTATACTTGGGGTCTATCGGCGGGGTATTGTCTGTATAACCAATAATGCGGATGGAATTATCCAGGGGTTTTACCATTGCAATGATGCTGTCCAGAACCGGATAAGCCGTTGGAACCAGGTCAATTGCACCCGGAGTAAACAACAGTTTTTCGCTTAAAGAAATTAATGCACCTTCAACATTCTGCTTGATGCTGACCTGGCTGGAAAGGTTGGATTGGCTTAACATCGAGGTCAGGTTGCTGGTCACCTCGGAACTGGGTGATGAAACTTTGGGCAGACCGGCGATCGAAATGGGCTGGGACACCCCTTCTTTGTTTGCCAGGCCGGATGCTTTATCGATGGATGGGTCGATTACGGTTTGCGGCCCTCCCTGCCCGGTTCCGGGTTGGCCTGAAAACGCGGCTTTAAAGCTGTCTGCCAGTTGTTTGTAGCGTTTAACATCCGTCTGTCCCATGGAATAAAGCACAACGAAGAGCACAAAAAGCAGGGTTAAAAAGTCAGCGTAGCTGACCATCCACCGCCCCGATTCACCTCCATGGCTGCTCATATATTATCAACCTTTCCTATTTCTTCTTTTCTTCGGTGGGCCGTTGTTTTGGCGCCAGGAATACATTCAATTTTTCCCGGATCAGGCGTGGGTTTTCCCCCGCCTGTAACGAAAGGATGCCTTCCAACAGCATGCGCCGGTAGGTCACTTCTTCATGGCTCTTGGTAGCAAGTTTACTGCCAATCGGCAGAAACACCATATTCGATGCAACCAGGCCCCACCAGGTTGCCAGGAAGGCGCTGGCAATGGATTTTGCCAGCTTGTCCGGGTCAGAAAGGCTTTTAAGCACCGAAATCAGCCCCATCACCGTACCGATGATGCCAAAGGTCGGCGCAAAACCACCTGCCGTATTAAAGAAACCATATCCCATCGAATGCCTTGCTTCCATGTTATGGATTTCCAGTTCCAAAATCGTGCGCACCTGCACCGGTTCAATGCCGTCCACGACCAGCATAATCCCCTTGCGCAAAAATGGGTCTTCAATCTTTTTCGATTCCTCTTCCAGGGCCAGCAAACCCTCACGGCGGGCTTTATCTGCCATCACCGCCATTAATTCAATCACCTCGGTGGGGTTTTCCTTCTTGGTAAAAATCGCCGCCCGGAAATACACGGGCAATTTTAAAACCACATCCAGGGGCACGGTCACCATGGTTGCCACCAGCGATCCGCCCCATGTGAGCAAAATTGCCTGGGGCGCAGCCAGCATTTCCATCGGAGAACCACCATCGAGGAGAAGGGCCGCAACAACGATAATCAGGGCCAGGACGATACCTGCAATTGTCGCAATATCCATTATACATCTCCTACGCGGACTGGAATTTCAACATTATGAACCATGCGGTGGTAAACAATTATTTTTTCAACCACTTCTTCAGCCTTATTTTTAACAAGGATTTTTTGATTATTGATCAGTGTGATGACTGTATCAGGAGTCGATTCGACTGTTTGAATGATATCAGCATTTAGATAAAACTGTCCTCCACTGAAAGATGTCAAATGAATCATAACTGCGCCCTTCCGTCCAATCCTTTGGTTTGAGCCATCATCAATTTATCATTATTAACAATCCATCCGCATAAAACCTCTGTGAAAGCAAGGTAAAGAGCATCTAAAACTTCAATACGCCGGGATCACCACGGTAAAAGTGGTGCCCTCCCCCACCTTGCTGTCCACCAGGATCAATCCGCCGTGCTGTTTTATGACACGGTGGCAAACCGATAATCCCAGGCCTGTCCCGCGGTCGCGGTCTTTGGTCGTAAAAAATGGTTCAAAGATCCGCGATAATTTTTCGGGCGGAATTCCCTGTCCATTATCTGAAATACTCACGCGCACATCGTTACCCTGCTGGCAGGACACGACCCGGATATGCCTTTCCTCTTTATCCATGGCATCCATACCATTCATGATCAGGTTGAGCCATACGCCCTGCAGGTGATTGGGGCTGGCCCGCAGTAAGGGCAGGTTATCTGCCGGTTCATAAGTCAATTCAACCCCGCGCGTCACCAATTCGTGCTGCACCATATCGAGCGAGCGCTCAATCGTTTCATTGATGTCTGTTGGTAAAAATTCGAACTGTTCCTTGCGCGCAAAATTCAGCAGTCCCTTCACCGCGTGCAGAGCACGCGTACCTGCCCTGGAGATCAAATCGACCAGTTCCTGCCAGTCCTCGTTGGGCGGCAGTTCGCGCTGCAGCAGCTGCGCATTCGCCAGGATCACTGTCAATGGGTTATTAATCTCGTGCGCAATTCCCGCCGCCAGCTCGCCTACAGCCGCCATCTTTTCAGACTGGGTTAAGGAACCTTCCAGCCGGCGTTTATCCGTCACATCTTTTTCCACCAGGATCACCTGGTTGACTTCGTCTTTTTCATCGACAATCGGGTAGGTGTTAATTTCCCATTCCATCGGGTCATTCACCCCTTCCCACTGCCGGTTTGTGCGGTTGGTCACCTTGCGGCGGTAAAAAGTATCCGCCACCAGGCAGCCCTGGCACGGTTCAGATTGCCCATACAGGGATTCATAACACAATTTCCCGACCAACAAGGCCGGTTCGTCTGTGGAACGGATTGCGCGCACTGCGTTGACCGCGATCAGGCGGTATGAACGGTCTATAATATACATGGCTTCTGGAAGGTTGTCAAACAGGCTGCGCAGCGTATTCCGCGACCGGATCAACTCCCAGCGGCTGGCCTCCAGGGAAGCATTCAGCACCCGGTACTGCTGGATGGTCTGCATGGCCACCAGCGAGTTCACGATGGAACGGGCCACCGTGGTCAGCAGCTGCTGATCATACAGGGTGAAGGCCCCAAAGCGTTTATTTTGAAACGCCAGCAGGCCGATGACCTCTTCTTCAGTCTGGATCGGCACGCACAGGAGTGAATGCATATCCACCCCCGGTACCGTATCGATTACGGCCTGAAAACGTTCATCATTCTGGGGATCATTGCTCAAAATTGAAATCCCTGTTTGAAAACTTTCACCGATGAGCCCGTCTTCAGAGCGTTTGCTCGCCTGGTAAATCCAATCCGGCCCGTTCGCCAGGGTTTTTTTAACCATCATCCCCCCGCGCCCCTGGTCCACGGTGACAAGCGATACTGCTTCGCAGGCGAAACTGTCCCGCAAACCCTTGACCAAGCTAATCATGGCTTCGTCAAAGGAATGGCGCGGGTTGATCCCATAAATGATCATTCCCAGCGTATCCAGCAGTTTGCTGATTTCAAACAATAAAGCGCCGTTGCGCCCAAGGTACACAGAATGAGCCAGCGATTCAGCCGTCTGCATCAAGAATTCTTTTTCCGTTTCCTCCGGCTCCAGGCCGTTCACCAGCAGGATTCCCTGCTGCCCCATGGCCGTAGGCAGGGGAAACACAACCACCGGGCTGTAGGGCCCTTCCGTCACCACCAGGCCCCCCGGTTGAATCCAGGTCTGGCAAAACATACGCATCATGGAATGGGAATCTTTAACCTGGGCAGCCCAATCCTGCGCCGGGTTTTCGAGTATCCAAAAGAGAGGCTGCTGGTCATCGGGGCCCTGGATGATTAAAATTCCACCCGGGCGGTTAATTGTTTTTAACAAATATCTCAACGCTTTTGCCAGTGTGGTTTGCAAATCCGGATAAGCTGACAACAGCTTGTTTAAAACATCCAGGGATGCCTTGTTGTTTCTGCCTTTTTCATCCTGGCTTATTTGCTCTGGCTCCGCCATTTTTTGTCCGATAACCATAATTTTTCCACGTCGTCTGAAAGGATGTTCTTTACGTATAATTAATGCAAGATTCACGCCACACAGTTGAGCTTTATACCGCTTTTAATCCTCAACGTTCTTTATCATGGAAAAGTTTCCCAGGCTTTCGCCTGGGATGATGTGAGCTGCTCTCGAATTCGTTTTCTTCATTAGGATCATTCTTCGGCTGTAATCGTGTACCCATACCCGGCCACCGTTTGAATAAAGTGGGGATTTTTAGGGTCCTCTTCAATCCGTTCGCGTAAATTTTTTATATGGACACGCACCAGGTCCGGGCTTCCCGCATCAGACGGGTAATCCCACACCTCGTCCAACAGCCTGGAAGGCGAGAAAATCTCACCCGGATGGCACATCAGGTGATAAAGCAGGTCAAATTGCACCGGTGTCAGTCGAATTTTTCCCTTCTTGGGAATGGTCAGTTCATAGGTGCGCACATTTAATACATAATCGCCTATCGACATCTGGCTTTTGTTACCGGCTTCTTTCTCCGGTTTCAACACATCCGATGGTTTTACCGATGGCTTGATCACACTTTCATCCTGCGTGGCCGCATTGGAAGATTGCTCTTTAAGGCCCTTGAAGCGCCGCAATATGGCCCGAATACGCAAGATCAGTTCATCCACATTAAACGGCTTGCACAGGTAATCATCTGCACCTGCCAGGAACCCGGCTATTTTATCTTCATCTTTTGCCTTGGCAGTTAAAAACAAGATGGGAATATTCTGTAAAAGGGGGTCAGACCGCATTTCCCGGCAGACGGCATACCCATCCATGCCTGGCATAATAATGTCCAGAAGGACCAGGTCGGTCAACTGCCGCCGCGCCACCTTTAATCCTTCAACGCCGCTGTTTGCCAGGGTAACATGGAACTCATGTCCTCTCAGGCTTCTTTCGATCGTTTTCCCGACAATTTCATCATCTTCAATGACCAAAAGGTTAACCGTATCCATCTATGCACCTCTCCAACCTGATAGTTTCATAATACCAATAATAGGAGTGCAATATTCATTCCAATTTTATTATGCCATTATTTTCAACGAGTTACAATCACAATTTTGTCGGTTTCAAAAATTTTAGCTCATCGCGAATCGCCGTGGTGGGTAGCGGATGTGGGGGGTATAATCATTTTATGATTTCCAACCCGCCTTCACCGGAAATAAAATCTCAAAACGCGGTCTCCATTTCACAGGCGGTCGCAGCATATCTTGATTCCGTCAAACTCTCGCGCAGCCAAAACACCGCCCGCACCTACCACAACGGGATGCAGATTTTTGAAGCGGTTTTAGGTTCAGAAGGCATGGACCCAGGCCGTACTTCTGTCGCAGATTTACGGGAAGATGCGATCATCTGGCTTGCGGCCGCATTAAAAGACCACGCCCCCACCACGGAGCGCCTCTACCTCACAGCTGCGACCGGCTTTTATGAATTCCTCTCAGCCGAGGCCCTCGCCCCGATTAATCTCTCCAGGGTGCGCCTGCTCATCCGCCAGCGCGCCCGTCGCCCCGGCATTCGCCTCCCCCAATTTCCCCGCGATGCCATCGAACAGATCATCGATTATTGCGCAAGCCTGCCACAGCTTCCCGCAGAGGATGACAATGCCCACCTGCGCAACCTGCGCGACCGGGCTTTCCTGGTCACGCTGGCTGATACTGGCCTGCGCGTGCATGAAGCCTGCAAACTGCGCCGTGGGGATATCGACTGGAACGAAGGCCGCGCCGTGATTATCGGCAAGGGCAACCGCGAGGCAGTGGTGCGCTTTTCCAAACGCGCCATGCTGGCGATAAAAAATTACTTAAGTGCGCGCGCTGCAATTGACGGCAGCACCGGAAAAGCCCTGAGCGCCCAGCCCCTTTTCGCCCGCCATGACAGGGGAGCCGGAAAAAGCGTGAAGCCGATGACAACCACCACCGGGCGAAATATTGTAGCCCAGCGCGTGGGTGAAGTGCTGGGGGCTGAGGCGGTGGGTTCGATCACACCCCACTCATTTCGGCATTACTTCGTCACCCGCGTCCTGCAGGCTTCCGGCAACCTGAAACTGGCCCAGGAATTGGCGCGCCATGTTAATATCCAGGTCACCACGCGTTACGCCCACCTTTCAGACGATGAACTTGACCACGGTTATTACGATGTATTTGAAGGGCGCAAGGATTAATTTTTCTCGCGGTCCACACCCTCAACTTTGAGTCAGGGCTATTCCGAATCTCTGCGGATGCGCTCTTTTTCGGCGCGCTGTTTTTTCCAGATTTTTTCCAGGGCCTCGTTAACAGGTTTTGAATTAACATTATTCCGTTTAAGCAAATTCATCAGGGGATTCACAGCCCGAATATCGCCAATTTCCCCCAAAACAGTCACGATCGCCTCGATCTGTTTCATGTAAAAGGAATTTCCCAGCGACCACACCAGGGGTTCCACCGCCATCGTTCCAAACTGCAGCAGCAGCGTTGAAAGCAGGGCTTCCGAATCCGGTGCACGCACATACCCGTCGATAATGGGATTGATGGCAGGCTGGCCAATTTCAAACAGCGCTTCCATGGCTGTATTTTGAATTTCCTTGCCGTACTGGCTGTTCACCAAAATACTCAACACAGCCCGCGCCGAATTTTCGTCCGCAATCTTGCCCAGCGCAAACACCAGCACCTGGGCATCATACGCTTTGCTTTTCAGCGCATCGATCAAGCGGTCCTCGGCGCCCGCGCCGGCCTTACCCAGGGCAATCCCTGCCGCACGGGGGTTAATCCCCTCGCCCCTCATGACTTCAAAAATAGGGTCGACGGCTGGCAGTCCAATTTTTCCCAAGGCCATTGCCGCAGTTTCCCGCACCGAAACGGGATAACTGCCCTTCAAATATTCGGTTAATGGCCGGGCAGCGCGTGTATCAGCGGTTTCACCCAGCGCAAGGATCAGGGGAATGAGGTCAATTTTGCCCTGGGCCAATTCCGCCAGGAGCGGCTCCACAACCACAGCACCCATTTTCCCCAGCGCCTCTGCAATCACGCGTTGATTGTGCGCGTTTTTTCCTGCCAGGGATTGGATAATCGGGGTAATAATGCGCGCATCCCCGATCTGGATTAATGCCTGGGCGGCATCGATACAGGTTTCTTCATCATTTAATTCGCCTAACAATAAATCCACCGCTCCAATTCCAACTTCAACGCATTTCTGCCAATCCTGGCGGGCAATCCAGTAAAGCGAGCGGTTGGTGTCCGAATCGGGAATCCAGCCCAGGCTCGCCAGTGTTTCTGCTGCCCGCGCTCTCATTTTGCGGTCGGAATTGGAAAGCATCTGGATCAGCGCGCCAACGGCAGGTTTTCCAATTTTCGACAGGGCGGTCACAACGGTTGGAACCAGGGCGCTGTCTGCCAGGTGATTAATCAAAGCTGCAACTGCCTCAGGCTGCTTAAAATTTCCAAGCGCTTCTAAAACGGTTTTGCGCACTTCTTCATCCGGCTTTTGCAGCAGGGCCAGCAAGCCCAGCAATGCCGTTTCATCGGCAATGCCCCCCAGGGCATTGATCACTTCTTTCTGGATTTGTTTATCATTCTCCTTCAGCATATCAACCAGGGTTGGAACAGCCGCCTGGCCCAGCTGGATGCATTTTTCCCAGTTATGTTTCAGTGCCCAATATCTGGCGCCGATTTCGTTCTGGGTAGGGCGCCAGGGAAGCAGGTCGAGAATATTTAATGCCACCCGCCGGATGTGCGCGTCATCTTCCTTCAAAGCCGAAAACATCAACGGCAGAACATTTTCCTTCCATTTTAGCAGGGCCTTCATCACCCGGATTTTATATTTTGGGTCCCGGGTCAATTCCAGCAGGGGCCAACCCGCACTCGGATCGCCAATCTCGCCCAGGGCTTCAATTGCGCCAGGGCATAAGCCCGGGTCCTTTAATGCTTCCAGCAATACCGGCACGGCTGCCTGGCCAATTTCCGCGCAGGCCTCGGGTTTTCGCTTTGCAATCCAATACTCCGCCCCAATCGCATCCTTGCCGGGTTTCCATCCCATTTGTTCCAGGGTCTGGATGCTGGCATTCTTAATGATAGGGTTGGGGTCTTTCATCAGCGGAATAATGACATCCGCGGCATCCGGGCCTATATTGACCAGAGTCCGGACCACGCCCGGGCGGGTATAAGCTTTCGTAAAAGCTCTTTGTAACCCGGGGTAAATCTGTGGGCCCAGGCGCGGCAGTTCTGCCGCGAGTTGGGTCAGCAGCACCGGGTTTTGCGTGTTTAACATCCCCAGCAGCCCTTTTATCGCGTCCGTATTGGCGATGTCGGCCAGCGCTTTCAGAGCATCCTGGCGCCGTTCATTATTGGCGCGGTCATCCCGGAGAATCTCGATAATCTCCTTGACTCGGTTCTGAGATTTTAATAATTCGACACTGACGTTGCGCGAATAAAAATACAAAAAGACACCCGCAACCAGGGTGATCACAATCAGCGCTCCGGCAATAATCAGGATATAAACCATTTAGGATTAAATCTCCGTGCTTTTATCGCCTTTACAGCTTTTATACCTGCCTGGGGTCTGGCTGCAGCGGCTTTTCCGGGCGCGGTGTGCCGCACACCCGGCAGACCGGGCCGTCGAACGCCACCCCGCACTGCGGGCAGTTGGCGTAATGATCCCATGCCTTTTCCAGCTCCAGCCGCACTGTTTTTTGCCTGTCCATCTCGTTGATGTAATTGCTTTCAATGGCATCAGCCGTCTGTTTGATGGCTTTCCAGGCGCGGTCTTTCAACTTTAAATTTCCGGCAACATCTGCCAGGCCCGCCCCATCGTTAAATGCATGGCTTGCAGCCGATACCATGTCCATGGGAGAATTGCTCCCGCCGTGTCCCAGCGCGCCAATCGCATGCCCGGCCAGGTCCAGCAGTTTTTGCCCGCCCGCTTTAATCGTCTCAAAAGTTCCCTGCGAAGTCAGGTCGCTTGATTTTACCTCGGTCCCGTTATTCATGGCTGCCAGGTTAATGCTCAACGCCGGCACTGCCGCTCCCGAATGATTGTTTGCATCCGTAAACAGCATCACTGTGGCGGTTAAGACATCCCCATTCCCGCTGACATCCAGGCGGGTATTTTTATTGTCAAATTCGGTGCGCAGGGGGGAAATTAAATCCCCGGGTTTGACCCCCTGCCAGAAGGCGGAATTGTCGGTTGCCACAGCCGCTGCTGCCGCCCCTGCGCCGACAGCCAGGCCGACAGCCGCCAGGATATCATCCGTCTTTTCATGGGTTGGTTCTGCTTCCACCGCCTGGGCCATACTGGCAATGATTACATCCAGCTTTGCCTTCGCATCCTGGTTCCGCTTGATAATCTCCGCTTTCTTCATCAGCACTCCCGGTAAATCCTTGGGGCTAAAATTGGCCGAAAAGAAGTCCTGGTCCCGTGAATCCAGCATACAAAATATCGCTTTTTGTTCGTCATTCAGTACAGCCAGTTTTTCTGCTGACAATTTTTGTAATATAACGTTGTTATCTTCCATCATTCACCCTGCCTTTAGATTAATCATACATTCAGAATACCTGTACCCAATTAACACAATTGTTAGTTTCCCTTTAATTTTGTTATCTTATAAGTATAATCATTTTTCGAATCCTTTTTAATCCATTAATAATTTCAATAGACATTTCACTTATAATATGTGATTTTTCTATGTCTGTTCTCTCTAATAAAAAATTATAAAATGTTTTCATTTTTATTTACCATTTTCTTGTAGATGCTGGATATTTAAGCATAATTTCAAATTTTTTATCCATTCTTGCTATAATACGTCTAGCTTGAAAAATATCTTCAACGCTTAACTCTACTAAGCCTGATTTAAGAAAATCTTCACATTCGTCAAGATATTTCATAAATTCTTCGGAGTTTAAATCAGTATCACGCCATACTGATTCCGTCAAGTTTTCATATTTTTTTACATTTCTCATGATTTATATTTTATTTTATATATTATTGCCTAGTTATGTTCAGTGTTTTACCGCAAGTGCTAGAAATGATAAACATTAGTAACTCGGCAAAAAGCACTGGGTCGCTATGGGATTACGGAGCCTGGATAATTTGGCAGGCTGTATATTTTAGAGACATATTGTATTTTCAGTTTGTCCCCCCGGCCGGTACATGGCTATATATTATCACAGGTATATTACCATTTATTCTCATATCTTTTATTTTGCTGAAAAGAAAAAGTATTGATAAATTTACTTTAAGTCTGCTTGTTTGTCTTATTTTTTGTGTAATGCTCTTAAATAAAGGTAAGGGAATATTAAGTGACGATATAATTAAAAGTGTTTTTATGAGCAACCCTATCTTAAGTTCGTTGAGAAGTTATGATA